>Ga0210085_1000006_pt1 | contig 129235 bp, 138 predicted proteins | sample China_Galinas_PW_5_FD_184866 | JGI IMG/M metagenome (GOLD analysis project Ga0210085, IMG submission 184866) | Wetland microbial communities from San Francisco Bay, California, USA, that impact long-term carbon sequestration - China_Galinas_PWC_D1... | ecosystem: Environmental > Aquatic >...
AATCCTCGTGCGCTACGACAAGAAGCCCGAGAACTACGAGGGCCTGGTCCAGCTCGCCTGCGCCCTGCTGTGGTTCAGACGGCTCAAGCGAGCCTGACCGGAGTCATCGGGTTCTCGGATAGTTACTAAGAGTCCATCCGAAAACCCCCGCGCACGTCTGGCGGCGGCGGACGCTGCGCGTTGCTGCGTCCTCAGTCGGCCAAATAGCGCTGCTATTCGGCCTCCCTGCGTCCTTGCCCCGCTTGGTCCGGCGCTCGCCAGCCGCACACGCTGTGGTTTTCGGATGGACTCTAAGCGTGTCCTCGGCGTCGCTTACGGATCGGTCAACGCCCACCGCAATGTCCTGATGTTCCAGTTCGACATCGGCAACGCCGACGCCAGCCCCACGGGTGCCTATCCCCGCGACTCGATTGCCTGACGTTGCGATATCGCGCGCGTATCGCTTGAAAAATGCCGCCGTGCTCCACTGCGACGACTCAAACAGCTCGGCCCCCGGTTGTTCAGATTTCCAATCGGCATCCGAGGCTCCGGCGACGAGGTACGCCCGACAACCGGCACCCTCGGAGAGGGTTGCCGCGAGCTTCGCCGCGTCCCAGGCACAGTTGTAGAGCGTGGACTGAGCCGAAATCTGTGATGCAGGAGTGATGTACGACCCCCCTCTAGCCCACCTATAGTCCCGAGTCAATCCGGGCGCCCCGATGTAGACAATAACGTCCGGCATGTCTGAGAAGCTGTCGCATGCCGTCCACCTCGATCATCGACCGCCTGAGGGGCGAGCGAAGCACGCTGGTAGACCGATTCGCCGAGGCGATCGTCGTCGAAGGCGGCCGCCGGGACGGCAGCGCCGAGACCCGCGTCACGATCGACCTCCGCCACCCCGAGTTGGCGGATGACGGGGGCTCAGGCGGACCCGAGCGCTGGCGCCTTCGCACTGCTCGCCATCGGCTTGCACGCGCGCTGTTCTCGCGCGATGTCCTCGCCGCTTTCCACGATGCCGAGGCCCAAAAGGGCAGGCGGCTGACGGCAGTTGACCTGCGGAACCAAAACCGGGTCGCCGCGCTGATGGCCTGGCATTTCGAGCCCCGGACGCGCCAGGGCGGCTCCCGCCGCCCCCACCTCGTTACCGCCCTGTCGATGGCGCAAGACGTCGAAGGCCCGCTACGCGGCGAGTACCTCGTCGCCTGCTGGCTGCTGTGCATGATCGGCCTGGCGATCGACCGGCGGACCGTGGAGAAGGGACGGATCGGAGTCGTGCTCGATGCGGCCATCGCCCTCAAGCAGGTCGAGCTTGCCGACCTGGGGTTCAGACGAGGCCGCAGGCGAGACGGCTACAAGGGCGAGTACTACCAGCTGGCGGCGTGACGTAGGTAGATCGCCTCTGCCTGCTTGGCATAGCGCGCCGGCAGGGCCTCGTGAAGCTCGGCCACGAAGCGGTCGGGGTGCTCGGCGCGGCGCGCCGGCAACGAGTCGAAGAAGTGCTCGATCTCGGTGTTGATCGCCTCCACCTGTTCGGGGTGGTCCCGCTCGACGTCCTCCTGGAGCCCACCGGCCACCTCCTCGACGGAGGCACGGCGCAGGTGTGCGGCGAGCCGCAGCAGATCCTCGACGCCGAGGTGCTTCTCGCGACGGCCCCAGGGGACCGGCTCCAACCCGAGCTCCTCGATCCCCCGCGTGATCCCGGCGGGGCTGATGTCGATCAGCTCCGCGGCGCGCGAGAGCGTCGGCAGGGCGCGGACGTAGCCGCTGCTGGTGACGTCGATGGTGGCCATGGTCTGAGAAGTGTAGCGCAAGAGTTGAAAGAAATGAAAATAAGCTTCTGAGGCACGCCTTGGATCGGCCTGACAGCCTCAAAGCAACCTGTGGATTCGGGCGACCACGCCGTGGTTCAAAGACCGTCCGGTTAGGCCGATTAGCAGCATCCTCCCGTCGTGCCTCGCACCGCCCCGCACCATCGCACCACATCAGGCGTGCGGGGAGGGGGTGCGGGGCGGTGCGAGGACATCTGTGATGCAGGAGTGATGCACTGTGGTCCCGCCGAGTGATGCATCCCCGACTTTGGCCTTGCCCGGCTGCCAGGTCGATCCGTCCAGGTTGGCACGGCACCGCATCCCTCCCCGCCTGCCGCTGTGCGATTCTCCCTCCGTGGAGGCCGAGAAGCTTGCGGGGGAGGCCAAGGACGCAGCCGGGGCGCGGGTCGTCCTGCCGACGCGCGTCTGGAACGACAAGCTGCTGCGCGACCATCCCGAGCTTGAGGCCCATCGCGCCGAAGTGCTGCGAGCCGTTGGCGAGCCCGATCACGTCGCCACCGATCCGGTTTACGAGAACCGCCGCCGCTACTACCTGAAAGACGCCGGGCCTAGCCGTTGGCTGCTGGTGGTCGTAAGCTATGAGCAGGAACCGGCGCGGATCATCTCCGCGTTCGGCAACCGGAAGGACCCGCCGTCATGGAGCAAGTGAAGATCAGGATCGGGCCGGTCGCCTTCGACCACGCCGACTACGACGCCGAGCACGACGTGCTCTATTTGCACGTCGGCGAGCCCCAGGAGGGGGAGGGCGAGGAGACGCCCGAGGGGCACGTCATCCGCTATCTGCCCGGCACCCGCCGGATCGTCGGCCTGACCGTGCTTGGTCCCCGCCGAATCCTCGACCGGGACGGCAACCTTCTCATCACCATCCCAGAGTCGATCGAGGCGAGTGCCGACGACTTGGCTCCGGCGCTTGCCGCAGTCTGAGCAGACGATCCCCGCGAGTCGGAATCTGTGATGCAAGAGTGATGCACGGCATCACTCAAACCCGCCTATGATCCCGAGTCAATCCGATCGCCCCGATGTAGACAATAACGTCCGGTCGATCTGAGACGATGATCGGATGGCGGACACGGCAGGGAAGAAGGGCTCGCTGGAGCTGATTGCGGCTCCCGCTATTGAGAAGCGGATTCTGGTCGTCCGCGACCGCCAGGTGATGCTCGATGAAGACCTGGCGGATCTCTACGGCGTCGAGACGAAGCGCCTGGTCGAGCAGGTCAAACGGAACCGCGACCGCTTCCCTGAGGACTTCATGTTCCAACTGAGCAGGAAGGAGGCGACGGCTTTGAGGTCGCAGATTGCGACCTCAAACGACGGCCGTGGCGGACGTCGCTATGCGCCGTATGTCTTCACCGAGCAGGGCGTGGCGATGCTCTCGGGCGTACTGCGGAGCAAGAGGGCCGTCGCCGTGAACATCGAGATCATGCGAGCGTTCGTCGAGCTGCGCCGTGCGGCGGCGGGCTACGCGGCGCTGGAGAAGCGGCTGAGCGAGCTGGAACGTGGGTTGGGGCGACACGACGAGCAGCTGGGCGAGATCTTCAAGACGCTGCGACTGTTGATCTCCCCGCCCGTCCGACCGAAGAAGCCAGTTGGGTTCATGCCGCCCGAGGACGACGCTGTGTAGCCAGCAGATCGTGCAGTGTCCGGATGTTGGTGATCCCTTCTCGGTTCAAATACCGACCGCTTAGGACGAAATCGCCTGCCGCAGCGCGTCGCTCGCCGCGTACGACGTGCTCGGGCCGCGGCCCCGCTGCTCGACCAGGCCGGCGTCAAGGGGGCGGCGGAGGTCGGCGCTGGCGGTGGGGGCGGAGATGCCGGCCTCGTCGCTGTAGCGGCGGCGGTCGACGCCGCCGATCAGGCTCTGCTGGAGCGCGATGGCCAGGCGGTCGGGCCAAATGCGTTGCGCGACCATCGATTCGAGGCGCCCCCAGCGCGCCAGCACCAGCGACTGCACGATCCGCGCCACGCGGCCGTTTCCGTCGCGGAACGGATGCACCGAGGTCACATGGAGGTGAGCCATCGCCGCGCGGACGAAGGCGTCGGCCTCGAGGTGGCCGGCGGCCAGCCAGGCGACCACCTCGGCCATCAGCCCGGGCACGTCCGCGGCGTCCGGCCCGCGGAACTCCAGCGAGCCATCGGCCGCGGTCACCCCGATCGGCCCCGTTCGCCACAGGCCCGGGGCGATGTCCCGCTGGAAGTGGCAGGCGTCGAAATGGAGGTCGAGGATCACCCGATCCGTCCAGCGAAAGCCCGGGTCGACGGCCAGCGCGCCGAGGTGATCGATCGCCCGCGCGTAACAGGCGACCGCCTGCCGGCTCTCGTCGCCCCGATCTGCGGCTTCGCGATCGCCCGTCAGCTTGAGCGCTTCCTCCGGGGTGACACTGAAGCGATTAAACGCTTAATCGTCTATCGACCGCAGAAGGCTACGGCGCCAGGCGCTCGACCAGCCACCCCTCGCCCTCGCGGCGGAAGCGCAGGCGGTCGTGGAGGCGGTCGGGGCGGCCCTGCCAGAACTCGACCGTCTCGGGGACGAGGCGCAGGCCGCCCCAGTTCTCGGGGCGCGGCACCTCGCCGTCGGGCGGGTAGCGCGCTTCCAGCTCGGCGTGAGCCTTCTCCAGCTCGGCCCGGCTCTCGATCGGCTGCGACTGCGGGCTGACGTGGGCGCTGATCCTGGCGCCGTAGGGGCGCGAGGCGAAGTAGGCGTCGGACTCCGCCGGGTCGACCCGCTCGAGGCGTCCGGCGGCGATCGCCTGGCGCTCGACCGGGTGCCAGGGGAAGACGGCGCAGCCCCACGGGTTCTCGGCCGCCTCGCGCCCCTTGCGCGAGCGCAGGTTGGTGTTGAAGACGAAGCCGCGCTCGTCGAGCGCCTTGAGCAGCACCGTGCGCGCCGAGGGCCGAGCGTCGGCGCTCGCCGTCGCGACGACCATCGCGTTGGGCTCGACGATCTCCTCGCTCGCCCGCGCCTCGTCGAACCAGAGGGTGAACTGCTCCAGCCAGCTCGCCGCGAGCCAGCCCTCGTCGAAGGCGGCGCGCCGGTAGTCGCGGCGCATCTCCCCCAGGTCCCCCACCGAATCGGCGATCTCCACGTCGCTCGCCTCGCCCGTCTCGAGGTCGAACATCATCGCCCGCACCTCGACCCCGTCGGGCAACAGGGTCGAGCTGCGCACGGCGTGGAAGTCGCGGGTCAGCGCCAAGAGCGGGTCGCCGATCGTCAGGAAGTCGATCTCCGACTGCGGCCCCGGCGGCAGCAGCTCGCGGATCTGCTCGTCGCTGTGTTTCGCCATCGCGCAGTCGGTGTGATGCATGACGATCACCCGCTGGGTCCCCATCGCGCAGGAGGCGGCGAGCCCCCGCATCACGTCGCCGGTCACCCGCCCGCCGGCCGTGCGGAGCACGTGCACGACCGTCAACGGATCGAAGAACTCGAACGCATCGAGCCGCGCGTCCATGCAGGTGACGACAGCGGTGGGGAGGGCAGGGCTCATCGACGCGCCATCCTAGGACACGACCGCCTCGGCGAGCAGGCGGATGCCGCGCTCGATCGCCGGCTCGGACAGGCAGGCGAAGCCGAGGACGAGGCCGGGCGGGCCGCCGGAGGCGAAGCGGTGCAGGGCGACGCCCTCGATGCCGACGCCGCGCTCGCCCGCCGCCACCACGGTCGCCGCCTCGTCGACGCCGTCCGGCAGCTCGACCGCCTCGTACAGCCCGGCCGCGGCGCTCCCCGGCCGCGTCTCGGGCAGGTGCGCGGCGAGCGCCGCGAGCAGCGCCTCGCGGCGCCGGCGGTAGCGCAGGCGCGTGCGGCGGAGGTGGCGGTCGAGCTCGCCGCGCTCGATGAAGTCGCAGAGGGCGAGCTGGCCGATCGCCTCCGAGCCGCTGTCCTCGACCGCCTTCGCCTGGATCAGGGGCCAGGCGAGCCAGGACGGCAGCAGCGCCCAGCCGAGCCGCATGCCGGGGGTCAGGCGCTTGCTCGCCGAGCCGATGTAGGCGACCCGCTCGGGCGCCAACCCCTGCAGGGCGCCGAGCCCGCTGCCGTCGTAGCGGTACTCGGCGTCGAAGTCGTCCTCGACGACCAGCCGCTCCCCCTCCTCGGCCCACTCGATCAGCGCCGCCCGCCGCCCGCGGCTCAGCACCGCCCCGGTCGGGAACTGGTGCGCGGGAGTCACCACGACCGCGCTCGCCCCGCTGGCCTCGAGCGCGTCCACGCGGATTCCCTCGTCGTCCACCCGCACCGGCGCGACCGCCAGCCCGGCCTGCTCGGCGGTCAGCCGGTGCGCGTGCCAGCCCGGGTCCTCCAGCGCCAGCCGCTCGACCCCGCGCTCGGCGAGCCAGCGGCAGAGCAGCGAGAAGGCCTGGGCGAAGCCGGTGCAGACCAGGATCTGCTCCGGCTCGGCGGCGGCGCCCCTCACCCGCCCGAGGTACTCGGCGAGCGCCTCGCGCAGCGCCGGCACCCCCCGCGGGTCGGGATAGCCGACGGCGTCGAGCGGCGCCCGCCGCCAGGCGGCCCGCAGCGAGCGCAGCCAGCGATCGCGCGGAAACCCGGCGAGGTCCGGCAGGCCGGGATGGAAGTGGTAGGGGAAGCTCGGCAGCAGGGAGCGGGCGGGCGGGCGCGGCGGCGAGGCGCGCACGGTCAGAGCGACGCGCACCGGGGCCCCCTGGCGGCTGGTCAGGTAGCCCTCGGCGACAAGCTGACCGTAGGCCTCGGTGACGACGCCGCGCGAGATCCCCAGCTCTGCGGCGAGCTCGCGGCTCGAGGGCAACCGCACCCCGGCCGCCAGCCGCCCGGCCTGGACGCTCTCGCGGATCGAGCGCTCGAGCTGCTCGTGCAGCGGCAGCTCCCCTCCCCGCTCGAGCTCGACAAGCAGCGCCGGGCCGCCAACTGGACCATTGGAAGAGGCCATTACTGGAACTGTAAAGGGAACCAGTTCACCCCTAGAGTGAATCCTCCACGGCCAGGAGGATCGTCATGCGACAGAGCAACGGGAACGGCAGCGCACACAGGGTCACGATCGTCGGCGGCGGCCTCGCCGGCCTCGTCGCGGCGATCGCCTGCGCCGAAGGCGGCGCCCGGGTGCGCCTGCTGGAGGCGCACGAACAGCTCGGCGGCCGCGCCCGCAGCAAGGGCGGCCCCTACAGGGCCAACCTCGGCCCCCACGTCCTGTACAAGGACGGTCCGTTCTGGGACTGGCTCAGCGAGCGCGACCTGCTTCCGACCTACGCCGGCCCGCCGCTCTCCGGGATCCGCTTCCGCTGGCAGGGAAGGGCGCGCCGCACGCCGCCGCTCGGCGCGCTTCCGGCGGTGCTGCGCCTGCGCGGCCGCGAGGCGCCGGTCGACGCCGACTTCCGCGGCTGGGCGACCGCGCACAGCGACGAGCGCACCGCCGCGATGCTCTCCGCCGCCGCCGGCGTCTACACCTTCCACCACGACCCCGGCGAGCTCTCCGCCGCCTTCGTCTGGCGGCACTCCGTGCGCGTCCTGCTCAACGTGCCGCCGGGCGCCCGCTACGTGATCGGCGGCTGGGGCGCGCTCGTCGCCTCGCTGGAGCACCGCGTGCGGCAGCTTGGCGTCGAGGTCGAGGTCGGCAGCCGAGTCGACTCGCTGCCCGACGAGGGTCAGACGATCGTCGCCACGGAGCTCGCCCAGGCGCGTGAGCTGCTCGGCGACGACTCGCTCTCCTGGCCCGCCGGGGACACCGTCTGTCTCGATCTCGGACTGCGCCGGCGGCGCGGCGAACCGTTCGTCGTCTCCGACATCGACGAGGCGGGCTGGATCGAGCGCTTCAGCGCTCCCGATCCCTCGCTGGCGCCGGGGGGCGAGGAGCTGGTGCAGGCGCAGATGCCGGTCCGTCCCGGCGAGAGCACCGACGCCGCCGCGCTGCGCCTCGACCGCCTGCTCGACGCCGGCCTGCCGCAGTGGCGCGAGCGGGAGACCTGGCGGCGACGCCAGCGGATGACCGCGCGCAGCGGCCCGCTCGACCGCCCGGGGACCAGCTGGCGCGACCGGCCGGCGATCGACCGCGGCGACGGCGTCTACCTCGCCGGCGACATGGTCGCCGCCCCCGGCCTGCTCTCCGAGGTCTCCTGGGCGAGCGGCGCCGAGGCGGCGCGACTGGCCCTCGCGGCGCTCAGCTCACCGCGGCGATCGCCCGTTCGATCCGGCTGAGCGGCGGGCCGTCCTGGAGGGTTCGGGTGCCGCGCGGGCCGTTGACGATCATCGCAATCCCGGTGCGGATGCCGAGGCTGGTGCCCAGCTCTTCGTCGGCTTCCAGCTTCTTCGCGATCGCGCCGCCGGAGCCGCCGTGCTCGTCCAGGTATTCCTGCCATTCGGGCACGTCGAGCTCGCCGATCGAGCCGGCGACCGAGGCCATGAACTCGTTGTCGATGCCGAAGCGCTCCGCCTCTTCCTGGTTGCGGAAGAAGAGGTAGGTGTACTGCCAGCCGTAGCCCTGCTGCGCCGCCGCTTCGGCGCCGAAGAAGCCGAGCTCGAGCGGGTTTTCGGCGACCGAGTAGTGGCGCATCAACAGCTTCACGTCGCCCGGGCGCACGTCGGAGTTGACCAGCGGCGGGATCGTTTCGAGGAAGTCCGCGCGGCAGTTGCCGCACTGCAGGTCGTTGAACACCTGGATCGAGACCGGGGCGTCGGCGGAGCCCAGCCGGTCGCCTTCCTGGGGCACGCCGCCGAAGACTTCCTGCGCGTTGGCGATCCCCTGCACGCGGACGACGTCGCTGCCGGGCTTGCGGGTGGCGATCTCGACGATCGCGTAGCCGAGCGCGAAGAGGGCCAGGCCGAGGCCGAGGATCACCCAGATCCGCCCGCGGCGTGGAATCGGCGTCGCTGCTGCTGCTTCTGACATCGGCCGGGATTATCGCGGTTCGACGCGCTCGGCCCCCACCCCCGCCGGCCATGCGGCCGGTCGCCGACCGTCCACTAGACTCCGCGCCGTGGAGGAGCGGGGAACCCATTCGACCACGCTTGCCGACCTCTTGCCGCGCGCCGCGCGGATGTACGGCGACGCCCCGGCGGTGATGTTCAAGCAGGACGGCGAGTGGGCGAAGCGCAGCTTCGCCGAGGTCGAGGAGACGGTCCGCGGGCTCGCCCTCGGACTGGTCGAGCTCGGCGTCGGCAAGGGCGACAAAGTCTCGATCCTCGCCAACACCCGCGCCGAGTGGACCTACTGCGACTTCGCCGCGCTCTCGATCGGCGCGACCGTCGTGCCGATCTACCAGACCAACTCGCCCGAAGAGTGCCAGTACGTGCTGGAGAACTCCGACGCGAAGGTCGTCGTGGTCGAGGACGAGGAGCAGATCGAGAAGATCCGCGCCGTCCGCGAGCGCCTGCCGCTGCTCGAGCACGTCGTGCGGATGAGCGGCGAGAGCGAGGACGCGATCTCGCTCGAGGCCCTGGCCGCGCGCGGCGCCGGCCGCGACGCCGCCGAGTGGGAGCGGCTCTGGCAGGCGGTGACGCCGGAGGACGTCTGCACGTTCATCTACACGTCGGGCACGACCGGCCCCCCCAAGGGCTGCATCATCACCCACGGCAACTACCGGGCGATGCTCGACATGGTCAACGAGAACAGCGTGATCGAAGGCGAAGACGTCACCTACCTCTACCTGCCGCTCGCCCACTCCTTCGCCCTGCTGATCCAGCTCGGCAGCTTCGACCTCGGCGCGACCCTCGCCTACTGGGAGCGCGACCCGCTGAAGATCATGCCCAACCTGGCCGAGGTGAAGCCGACCTACTTCCCCTCCGTGCCGCGCATCTTCGAGAAGATCTACACCCTGGCGACCGGCGCGATGGAGAAGGAGGGCGGCCTGAAGAAGGCGATCTTCGACTGGTCGATCCGGGTCGGCGGCAGGGTCCGCGAGCTCGAACGCGAAGGGCGCGAGCCGGGCTTCCTGCTGCGCAAGCAGTACGAGTTCGCCGACCGGAAAGTGCTCTCGAAGATCCGCGACCTGTTCGGCGGCCGGCTGCGCCTCGCGGTCTCCGGCGCGGCGCCGATCAACCCGGACATCCTGCGCTTCTTCGACGCAGCGGGAGTGCTCGTGCTCGAGGGCTGGGGGATGACCGAGACCTCGACCGCGGCGACGATCTCCACCCCCGAGGACTACAGGATCGGCACGATCGGCAAACCCTTCCCGGGCTGCGACGTGAGGATCGCCGAGGACGGCGAGATCCTGGTCAAGGGCCCCAACGTCTTCCAGGGCTACTACAAGAACGAGGAGGCGACCCGGGAGACGATCGTGGACGGCTGGCTGCACACCGGCGACCTCGGCTCGATCGACGAGGACGGCTTCATCTCGATCACCGGCCGCAAGAAGGACATCATCATCACCGCCGGCGGCAAGAACATCACCCCGGCCAACCTCGAGAGCGAGATCAAGCAGCACCCGCTGGTCTCCCAGTGCGTCGTCGTCGGCGACCGCAGGCCGTACCTGGTCGCCCTGGTCACCCTCGACCCCGAGGAAGCCGTCGCCTACGCGAAGGAGCACGGCCTGCCGGAGGACCCGGCGCAGCTCGCGGCGAACCCCGACGTGCGGGCGGCGATCGAGGCCCACCTCGCGCAGGTGAACGAGAAGTTCGCCCGGGTCGAGCAGGTGAAGAAGATCGCGATCCTGCCGCACGACCTCACGCAGGAGAGCGGCGAGCTGACGCCGACGCTGAAGGTGAAGCGCGCCGTCGTCGCCGACAAGCACAGCGACGAGATCGAGCGGCTCTACGCGAGCTGAGCTTCTTCTTCGCGCTCGACCGCGCGGCGCACGCGCCGCTGCGAGATCTCCAGCCCGTGCCGCTCGGCGATCTCCTTGAAGCGGTCGTAGTCCTGGGCGAGCGTCGCGGTGACCGACTCGAAGCCGTGGCGGGCGATCTGCAGCCGCCGCGAGTAGTCCATGATCGGCGTGCCGAACATCAGCTCGTCGTTGGGCTCCGGCTCGACCAGGACGATGTCGACGCCCTTGTACTTCTCCTGCCAGTGCTCGACCGCCTGGTGCAGGCGGGCGTGGGCGATCAGCCGGAAGGCCTGGTTGGCGATCGCCGGCAGGCCCATGTCGGCGACGCGGCGCACGCGGGTGCCGAAGACCGTCGGGATCGTCTGCTCGAAGTCGTTGACGTAGGGGACGAGCGGGTTGACGACGACGATGAACTTCGCCCCCTTCTGCACCGCGATGTCGACGTTGGTCGTCGAGCGGATGCCGCCGTCGACCAGCTGGCGCCCCTTCAGGTCGACCGGCTTGTAGACGACCGGCAGCGCGGTCGAGCAGGCGATCGCCTTGGAGATCGGCACGTCGTCCCAGCCCGGCTCGCCGAAGACGAGCCGCTCGCAGGTGTCGAGGTCGGTGGCGGTCAGGTAGAGCTCGTTGTCGAGCAGGCGGAAGTCGTTCACGCGGCCGGCGTCGGCGAGCGACGCTTCAACGTACTCGGCGATCCCCTTGTTCGAGTAGAGACCGGTGGGCAGCGCCTCGGCGAGGCCGACGCCGATGTCGATCGCCGAGAAGTCGCCCATCGAGATCAGCCGCCGCGCCAGCTCGACCGTGCGCAGCGGCAGCATCGCCACTTTCTGCAGGAAGCCGAGGTAGTTGAAGCGCAGCGCCTTGTCGAGGTCGAGGTCCTCCAGGTCGGAGGGCTCGCGCTCGTTGATCACCTGCATCATCTCGTCGGGCGTGACCCCGTTGGCGAGCATCGTCGCGACGAAGGAGCCGGCGCTGGTGCCGACGTAGATGTCGAAGTTGTTGACGGTGCTGTTGACCGCGAGCAGGTCGAGCGCCCGCAGGGCGCCGATCTCGTAGACGCCGCCGGTGAAGCCGCCGCCGCCGAGCACGAGGGCGGTCTTCGACGGGCGCTTGCGGCCCTTGCCGCGTTTCCGGCGACGGGCCGGCGACTCGATCTCCACGACCTTGCCCATAAACATGCATTATCCCAGACGGGTAGGTCGCGCAGGACGGGGGACCCCTCGCCCCGACAAAACGCGGTCCAATTGGACCGCGTTTTTGAGTATCCGCCGGTTCGAGGGGTCCCCCGTCCTGCTCCCCGCTACCTTGTCTGGCTCTCGTGTTGGTAACTGGGATGAGACGAGCTGCGGTCTGCCTGCTCTTGCTTCTGCTGCTCCTGCCCGCCGCGGCGCAGGGAGCCGGGAGGAGCTGTCAGGAGATGAAGCGGCGGCTGGTTTACGGCGGCGGGGCGGCGAGCGGGTTGTTCGTGGTGGACGCGGACAGCGGCAGAGTCCTCTGTGCGCGGGCGGCGAAGCGGCCGCGGATCCTCGCCTCGAACACGAAGCTGTTCACGACCTCGGCGGCGCTGGCGCGCTTCGGGCCCGAATACCGCATCGTCACCAGGCTGCTGAGCGACGGCGCGCCCGACCGGCGCGGCGTCCTGCGTGGCAGCCTCTGGCTGCAGGGCGCCGGCGACCCGGCGCTCGGCGCGCCCTCCTTCTACGACCGCTACGGCGGCGGCCTCGGCACCAACCTCTTCGCGCTGAAGGCGCAGCTGCGGCGCGCCGGCGTGCGGCGCGTCACCGGCCGCCTCTACGGCGACGACAGCGTCTTCGACCGGCTGCGCGGGGTCGCCGACTCCGGCTACGCGACCAGCCCCTACGTCGGCCCGCTCTCCGGCCTCTCCTTCGACTCCGGCTACCGCGGCTCGATCTCCCAGGGCTTCGCCTCCGACCCGGCGAAGCTCGCGGCGAGCAAGCTGGCGCGGGCCCTGCGCGGCGCCGGCGTCTCGATCCGCACCCGGGTCGCCCGCGGCGTCACGCCGCCCGGCGCGCGGCCGCTGGCCGCCGTGCGCTCGCCGACGATGTCCCAGCTCGTCGCCGCCACCGACGTCTACTCGAACAACTTCTTCGCCGAGATGCTGGCCAAGCTGCTCGGCGCCCACTTCGGCGGCGCCGGGACGACGGCGGCGGGGACCGGCGTGGTCGAGCGCTTCGCCCGCGCGCACGGCTCCGGCATCCACGCCGTCGACGGCTCCGGCCTGACCCGCGGCAACCGCGCCTCGCCGCTGCAGGTGGTCGGCCTGCTGCGGGCGATGCGCCGCTCGCGGGTCGGCGAGGAGCTGGTCGGCGACCTCGCCGTCGCCGGCAAGAGCGGCACTGTCGAAGAGCGCATGCGCGGCACCGCCGCCTACGGCCGCTGCCACGTCAAGACCGGCACCCTGAGCGGAGTCAGCGCCCTCTCCGGCGTCTGCGAAAACCGCAGCGGCCGCACGGCGATCTTCTCGATCCTGATGAACGGCGTCTCCGACCTCACCCTCGCCCACGCCGAGCAGGACCGGATCGCCGCCGCCGTCGCCTCCTACTGATTGCGCTTGTGCCGGCGTTCCTCGCGCTCCTCGAGGAGCATGAAGGTTCCCAACGCAACCACGAGCGTCCCGAGGCCCAGCAGTTCAAGCGCATCTTCGCCGGAGCTCCCCAGGAAGAACAGGCCGGTGGCCAAGAAGACAACTCCAACACCGATGCCGATGTTCGCATTTCGAAGATCGCCTCTCATCATCAAGAAGCGTAGCGAATGATTATGTCTGCAACAATTAGGATGACACCGGCGGCCCCTCCGACGTAGCCACCCCGAAGCGCGGTCCGCTCAATTTCTCGCGCCACCCGTCCATGGAGGCTGCTGCGCACGCCAGCGATGAAACTGCCGAGAAGCATGCAGGCGCCAACCGCCGCCGCAGCGGTCTCGGCCAACGAGGTCATCGGACCGATCTGAGCCGGGACCATAAGCCGATCGTGTCCGACACCGACGCGCGTGTGGCGCGTCAAATGTGCCAAGAGGGAAAATCCTTCGAACCGAGAAGCGCGCAGGTTGCCGGCCCGCCGGGACGGGCACCTAGAATCGGCCTCGTGCGCGTGCTGCTGACCAACGACGACGGGATCTCCGCCCCGGGCCTGCAGGCCGCCCGGCGGGCGCTGCGCGGGATCGAAGGGGTCGAGGTCGAGGTGATCGCGCCCGACTCGAACCGCAGCGCGACGGCGCGCAGCATCACCACGCGCGCGCCGCTGAGCGTCGAGGAGGTCGAGTTCGGCGACGGCGACCGCGGCTTCGCCACCGACGGCACCCCGGTCGACTGCGTGCGCTTCGCCGAGCTCGGGCTGGTCGGCGAGCGGCCGGACCTGATCGTCTCCGGCATCAACCACGGCGCCAACCTCGGCGACGACATCACCTACTCGGGCACGGTCGCCGCCGCCTTCGAGGGCATCGTGCTCGGCATCCCCGCGGTGGCGATCTCCCAGCAGTCCTCGGGGGGAGGCATGGGCTACGTCAGCGGGCGCTTCGACTTCACGGTCGCGGCGGCCTTCCTCGCCCAGCTCGTCGCCGCGCTGCGCGACGAGCCGATGCCGCCGGAGACGCTGGTCAACGTCAACTGCCCCGCCGGCGAGCCGACCGGGGTCGAGGTCACCAGGCTCGGCAAACGCGTCTACAACGACGAGCTGAAGCTGGTGTCCGAGGACGAGGACGGCAGGCGCCACTACGAGATCTACGGCTGGGAGCCGGGCTTTGAGGAGCGCCAGGAGACCGACCTGATGGCCGTCTCGGAGGGACGGATCGCGGTCACCCCGATCCACTTCGACCTCACCGACCACGGAGAGATCGAGCGCCTGCGCGCCTGGCCGCTGGAGCGGATGCTGGCGGCGATCGTCCCCTCCTCGGTGTGAGCGCGGCCGGCGACGAGAAGCGCGCGGCGGAGCTGCGGCGGGAGCTGGCGCGCCACAACCATCAGTACTACGTGCTCGACGATCCGCTGATCGGCGACGACGAGTACGACGCGCTGCTCGACGAGCTGCGCGAGATCGAGGCCGAGCACCCCGAGCTGCGCACCCCCGACTCGCCCACCCAGCGCGTCGGCGCGCCGCCGCTCGACCGCTTCGAGCAGGTCGAGCACCGCGAGCAGATGCTCTCGCTGGCCAACGCGCGCAGCGAGGAGGAGCTGCGCGCCTGGGAGACGCGCGTGCGCAACCACCTCAAGCGGCTCGACATCGACAGAGCCGAGTTCAGCTACACGACCGAGCCGAAGATCGACGGCCTGGCGATGACCCTGACCTACGAGAACGGCGTGCTGACGCGCGGCGCGACCCGCGGCGACGGGCGGATCGGCGAGGACGTGACCCGCAACCTGCGCACGATCGGCGCGATCCCGCTGAGCTTCGACGACGCCCCCGAGCTGGTCGAAGTGCGCGGCGAGGTCTACCTGCCGATCGCCGACTTCAGGGCGCTGAACGAGCGCCGCGCCGAGGCCGGCGAACCGACCTTCGCCAACCCGCGCAACTCGGCCGCCGGCTCGATCCGCCAGCTCGACCCGGCGCTGGCCGCCGAACGGCCGCTCTCGATCTGGTGCTACGGGCTCGGGGCGATGCGCGGCCTCGACCCGGCGAGCCATCGCGAGGAGATCGAGTGGCTGCGCGAGCGCGGCTTCAAGGTCAACCCCGACACCGGCCACCACGGGGAGATCGAGTCGGTGGTCGAGCGCTGCCGCTGGTGGGAGGAGCGGCGCGAGCGGCTCGACTACGAGATCGACGGCGTCGTCGTCAAGATCGACGAGCGGGCGCTGTGGCGCGAGCTCGGCGTCGTCGGCCGCGAGCCGCGCTGGGCGATCGCCTGGAAGTTCGCGCCGACGACGGCGACGACGAAGCTGCGCGACGTGGTCTGGAACGTCGGCCGCACCGGCCACCTGGTGCCCTTCGCGACGCTCGAGCCGGTCCACGTCGGCGGCGTCACCGTCTCCACCGCGACCCTGCACAACGAGGAGGACCTGGCGCGCAAGGACGTGCGGGTCGGCGACGAGGTGGTGGTGATGCGCGCCGGCGACGTGATCCCGCAGGTCGTCTCACCGCTGACCCAGCGGCGCCGGAAGGGCGCTCGCAAGCCGAAGCCGCCGAAGAAGTGCCCGGCCTGCGGCACGCCGACGGTCAAGCCCGAGGACGCGGTGTTCACGATCTGCCCCAACCGCTCCGGCTGCCCCGGCCAGTCCTTCCAGCACGTCAAGCACTTCGTCAGCCGGGGCGCGATGGACATCGAGGGGCTGGGCGAGAAGCAGGCGCTGCGCTTCCTCGAAGAGGGCCTGATCGGCGACGTCGCCGACATCTACGAGCTCGACGAGGAGCGGCTGGCGGAGCTGGAGGGCTTCGCCGAGATCTCCGCCCGCAATCTGGTCGCCGCGATCGACGCCTCGCGCCGCCAGCCGTTCAAACGGGTGCTCTTCGCGCTCGGCCTGCCCGGCGTCGGCGCGGTCACCGCCGAGGCGCTGGCCGACCACTTCGGCTCGATCGACGCCCTGCACGAGGCCGATCCCGAGAGGATCGAGGAGGTCGAGGGCGTCGGCCCGATCATGGCCAGGCAGATCGCCGAGTCGCTGGCCGACGAGCCCACCTGGGCGCTGATCGAGAAGCTGAAGGAGAAGGGCCTGCGGCTGGAAGCCGACGAGAGCGAACGCCGCGCCGAGGGCGGCCCGCTCGAGGGCAGGACCCTGGTCCTCACCGGAACCCTGGCAGAGCTGACCCGCGAGGAGGCGGCCGCCATGATCAAGTCCGCCGGCGGCAAGGTCGTCAACTCGGTCTCGAAGAAGACCGACTACGTGGTCGCCGGCGACAACCCGGGGTCGAAGCTGGCCAAGGCGGAGAAACTGGAGACCGAGATCCTCGACGAAGCCGGCCTACGGGCGCTGCTCGGCTAGGGCGGGGCTACGGGGTTGCCATCACTTGGCCGGGTCGGGAGGAGGGGACCCCTCCCGCCGGTAGGGGCGGGGCTACGGGGTGCCCCTCGCTGCCGGGTCGGGAGGAGGGGGACCCTCCCGCCGGTAGGGGCGGGGCTACGGGGTGCCCCTCGCCCCGACAAAATGCGGTCTAATTAGACCGCATTTTTGAGTATCCGCCGGTTCGAGGGGCACCCCGCATCCCCGCCTCAGGCGTAGGCCACCGACTCGAGATAGAGACCGTGGGGTGGGGCGGTGTCTCCCGCGGCGTCGCGGGGAGCACCGGCGAGGAGCTTGGCGAAGCTCTCCACGGTGCGGCGGGATGAGCCGACCTCCAGCATGGTGCCGACGAGGACGCGGACCATGTTGCGCATGAAGGCGTCGGCGGTTATGCGGAAGCTGAGGATGTCGGCCTCGTGGTTCCAGCTCGCCGCGAGGACGTCGCGCTCGAAGCGGACGTGGTCCGTCTGGGTGGGGGTGAATGCCGTGAAGTCGTGGGTGCCGACCAGAGCAGCTGCGCAAGCCTCCAGAGCTCCCAGGTCGATGCGGTGCGGCCACCAGAGCGCCCGCCCCCGCTCGAACGGGCTCGCCGCCGAACGGGCGATGACGCGGTAAAGGTAGCTGCGCGACCTGGCGTGCCGCCGCGCGTCGAAGCCGTCGTCGACGACCCGCGCGCCGGTGACCGCGACATCGTCGGGACCGACCCCGTTCAGCCGCCGCGCAAGGTCGTCGCCAACCTCAGCCTCGGTCTCGAAGCTCGCAACCTGCCCGAGCGCATGCACCCCCGTGTCCGTCCGCCCGGCAACCGTAAGCTTCACCTCCTCGCGCAACACCGTCGCCAGCGCAGCCTCCAACTCCCCCTGCACGGTCCGCAAGCCGGGCTGAGTCGCCCAACCCCTGAACCCCGACCCGTCGTATTCGATGTCGAGTCGAACGGTCGTCACAGACGCGGAGTATGCAGACGTATGAAGCGCGGATGCGGGGTGCCCCTCGAACCGGCGGATACTCAAAAACGCGGTCTAATTAGACCGGGTTTTGTCGGGGCGAGGGGCACCCCGTAGCCGCGCCCCCTACACCAACTCGAGATAGACCATCTCCGTCGAATCAGACCGCCGCGGGCCGAGCTTGACGATCCGGGTGTACCCGCCCGGGCGCTCGGTGTAGCGCGGCGCGACCTCCTCGAACAGCTTGTGCACGACGAACTTGTCGTTGTGCAGGGTCGCCAGCGCCTGGCGGCGGGCGTGCAGGTCGCCGCGCTTGGCGAGCGTGATCAGCTGCTCGACCTCGGGCTTGACCGCCTTGGCCTTCGCCTGGCTGGTCTTGATCCGCTCGTGCTCGATCAGCTGCTTGGAGAGGTTGGCGAGCAGGGACTCGCGATGCGCCGCGTCGCGGCTGAGCTTGTTCCTCTTCCTGCGGTGGCGCATCGTTCCCGTGTTCTCCTCGCCCGCGGCCCTATTGCCCTTGCAGGTCGAGCCCGCGGGCCTGCAGCGTCTCGATAACTTCCTCGATCGACTTCGAGCCGAAGTTGGGGATCGCGTTCAGTTCCGCGCGCGATTTGCGCACCAGGTCGCCGACGGTCTGCACGCCGGCGCGCTTGAGGCAGTTGTAGGAGCGCACGCCCAGCTCGAGCTCCTCGATCAGGATCTCGTCGAGGCCGTTGCTGGCCGCGACGGCGGCGCCGCCGCCGTCGCGGCCGACCGCGGAGAGGCCGTCGCCGCCGGCGAGCGGCGCGGCGGCCTCGCGCGCCGTCAGCTCCTCGACCCGCTCGGCGTCGGTGAAGATCGCCAGCGTCTTGATCAGGATCTCCGAGGCCTCGCGCAGCGCCGCCGCGGGCTCGATCGAGCCGTCGGTCTCCAGGTCGAGCTCGAGCTTGTCGAAGTCGGTGCGCTGGCCGACGCGGGCGGTCGAGACCGCGTAGGAGGCGCGCCGGATCGGCGAGAAGATCGAGTCGATCGGGATCACGCCGATCGGCTGCTCGTCGGACTTGTTCTCCTCGGCCGGCGAGTAGCCGCGGCCGCGGCCGATGGTCAGGTAGACCTCGAGCTTGGTTTTCTTCTCCAGCGTCGCGATCGGCGCCTCGGGGTTGAGGATCTCGACGCCCGAGGGGAGGTCGATGTCCTTCGCCTTCACCTCGCCCGGGCCGGTCGCGACCAGCGGCGCCTCGACCTCGTCGGCGTCGGTGTGCATGCGGACGACGAGGTCCTTCAGGTTGAGCACGATGTCCGTGACGTCCTCTTTGACGCCCGGCACGCTGGAGAACTCGTGCGCGACGCCCTCGATGCGGACGCTGGTGACGGCGGCGCCGCCCAGCGAGGAGAGCAGCACGCGGCGCAGGCTGTTGCCGAAGGTGTAGCCGAAGCCCTTGTCGAGCGGCTCGATCGTGAACCTGCCGTGACGGTCGTCGGCTTTCTCTGCGGTGATACGAGGGACCTGAAAGTCAGTCATGAGTTCCTTGCCTATGGTGTTTCCGAAATCGGGGTCCGGGCTACTTGGAGTACAGCTCGACGATCAGCTGCTCCTGAACCGGCGCCGAGATCTCCGCGCGCTCCGGGTAGCGCAGGACCTTGGCGGTGAGCGAGTCGTGATCGGCCTGCAGCCAGGCGGGCACGGTCGAGACCAGCTCGGTCGCTTTGCGAATCGTTTCCGTGGCCGCCGAGCCGGATTTGATCGAGATCACGTCCTCGGGGCGCACCTGGTAGGAGGGGACGTCGACGCGCCGCCCGTTGACCTGCCAGTGCCCGTGGCGGACGAGCTGGCGGGCCTGGCGGCGCGAGGCGGCGAAGCCGAGCCGCACGAGCACGTTGTCGAGGCGCGACTCGAGCAGCCGCAGCAGGTTCTCGCCGGTCACGCCGTCCTGGCGCGAGGCCTTGTCGTAGTAGGCGCGGAACTGGCTCTCCAGCACCTGGTAGTAGCGGCGCGTCTTCTGCTTCTCGCGCAGCTGCACCCGGTACTCCGACTGGCGCATGCGGCCGCGGCCGTGCTCGCCCGGCGGGTAGGAGCGGCGCTCGACGCCGCACTTGTCGGTGAAGCAGCGCTCGCCCTTGAGGAAGAGCTTCTGCCCCTCGCGGCGGCACTGCTTGCACTGGGCGCCGGTGTCGCGGGCCACTAGACCCTCCTCCGCTTCTTCGGCCGGCAGCCGTTGTGGGCCTGCGGGGAGACGTCCTTGACCGTGGTCACTTCGAGCCCCGCCGCCTGCAGCGAGCGGATCGCCGTCTCGCGGCCCGACCCGGCGCCCTTGGCGAAGACCTCGACCTTTTCGAGCCCGTGCTCCATCCCCTTCTTGGCCGCCGCGTCGGCGGTCACCTGGGCGGCGAAGGGGGTCGACTTGCGCGAGCCTTTGAAGCCGGCCGAGCCGGCCGACTCCCAGGCGATCACGTTGCCACGCGTGTCGGTCAGGGTGACGATCGTGTTGTTGAAGGAAGTCTTGATGTGGGCCTGGCCGTAGGCGATGTTCTTTTTCGCTTTGCGGCGGGTGCGGCCTTTTGCTGGTTTGCTCGCGGCTGCCATTGGTCCTGGTCTACTTCGGCGACGGCGCCTTGCGCTTGCCGGCGACGCTCATCCGGCGCGGGCCCTTGCGACCGCGCGCGTTGGTCTTCGTCCGCTGCCCCCGCACCGGCAGGCCGCGCCGGTGGCGCAGGCCGCGGTAGGAGCCGATCTCCATCAGCCGTTTGACGTCCTGCGAGCGCTCGCGCCGCAGGTCGCCCTCGACCTCGCGCCGCTCGACCGCCTCGCGCAACCGGATGACCTCGTCCTCGGTCAGATCCTTGACCTTGGTGTTCGGATCGACCTTCGTCTCGGCGAGGATCTGCTGCGCGGTGGAGCGACCGATGCCAAAGAGATAGGTGAGGCCGATTTCAGTCCGCTTGTCGACCGGGATATTGACTCCGGAGATGCGTGCCATGCGCTAACCCTGCCTCTGCTTGTGGCGCGGGTTCTGGCAGATCACCAGGACCGCCCCGTTGCGGCGGATCACCTTGCACTTTTCGCACATCGGCTTTACGGAAGCTCGGACCTTCATCGCTCCGGTGGTTGTCTCGACTACAGGACTCCCGCCCGCCCCATGAGTCGGACAGGCAGGCACAAACGGCCCTCTGGGCCGAACGGGAAAGATAGCAGGGGGCGCGTCGCGGGACCCTCGCGGTGGGGACGGCCGGGGGTGGCCTCGGGGGAATTGACCACCGCGCTCTCGCGCGGTGGAACATGGAGCGCGGCTGCGCCGCGCGATTGACAGATTGCATTTCGCCGCTTCGCGACATTCCCCCGAGAACCCCACCAACCTCGCATACGGTGCCCCGAAGCGCTTTGTGGGAGCTGGAAAAGGGACGAGCGTCAGGCGGCGATTCGGGCGCCTACTGCAAGTTGGACCTGGCGGTCCGGGGCGGCTATGGCAGCCCTTGAGGCTGCGATGAGCGCCTCCGCGTCCACTCCGTACCGGTCTGCGGCGACGCGCAACGGCCGCTCGAAGTCATGCTTGCGAGTGCCGATGACGTCGATTACCACGGGTCGATCATCGAGGAAGTGGACGATAACCGCGCCGCCTTCGACGGGCACACCGTGGTCGAGCCGCTCAACCGGCTCCAACACGATTTCGATGGCGTCCGTCGAACTCTCGTAGTCGGCTTGCATCATCGCCTCCTAGGGTAAACGGTGATCACCGTGCTCATGTCGTCCAGTGCCAATATCAGGCGAAGCCGAACACCTCGGATCTCGCCGACATAGACTGGATTACCATCCGGATCCGCGCCGCATCGATTCTCGGCCACGATAAATGCGCGGATGTCCTCCTCGGTAATGCCGTACTGACGCATCCTGTTCTTGGCGTGGTGGCTGAAACGCACACATGACCAAGGGCTGAGCCCCAAGAGCTCTCCCCCGCTGGTCCGCACTTTGCGTGAAATCGAGCTGCTGGCGACCCAGGACAGGCCGGGGCGCCTCCGCGGGAATGTCGCGAAGCGGCGATATGCAATCTGGGGTTTGCGCGGCACCAGCCGCGCAGCATGTTCCACCGCGGCGCAGCCGCGGTGGTCAATTCCCGCGGAGGCGCACCGGCCTGTCCCCCGGGCGTCAGCTTTCCCGCTGAAGCGCTACTCGTCCTCGTGCCAGGGGGTCAAGATCCGGGGGCCATCGGCGGTGACCGCGACGGTGAACTCGAAGTGGGCGGCCAGGGAGCCGTCCTCCGAGTAGACGGCCCAGCCATCGTCGCCCATCTTGACCAGCGGGCCGCCGGCGTTGACCATCGGCTCGATCGCCAGCACCGTGCCCTCCTCGAGCTCGGGCCCCTTGCCCGGCTCGCCGAAGTTCGGCACCTGCGGGTCCTCGTGCATGTCGCGGCCGATCCCGTGGCCGACCAGGGTGCGGATGATCGAGAGGCCTTCGATCTCGACCGCCTTCTGGATCGCCGCCGAGACGTCGCCGAGGTGGTTGCCCGGCCGCATCTGCTCGGCGCCGGCGAACAGCGCCGCCTTCGTCACGTCGAGCAGGTTGCGCGCCTCGGGCGAGATCGAGCCGATCGGCACGGTGATCGCGGCGTCGGCGACCCAGCCGTCCTTGATCACGCCGACGTCGATCGAGAGCACGTCGCCGCGCTTCAGCTCGTAAGGGCTGGGGATCCCGTGCACGACCATCGAGTTGGGCGAGGCGCAGATCGAGCCGGGGAAGCCGCGGTAGCCCTTGAAGGCCGGCTCGGCCCCCTGCGAGCGGATGAACTTCTCCGCCGCCGCGTCGAGCTCCTTCGTCGTCGCGCCGGGCCGCGCCTTCGCCGCCAGCATGCGCAGGCAGCGGACGAGGATGCGGCCGGAGGCCGCCATCGAGTCGACCTGCTCTGGAGTCTTGCGGATGATCATCCGATACACGGCCGCTGCAAACCGTCGCATATCGGCGTCCTCGGTCGTCCTCCTCGGGTCACGCACCAACAGGTGCGCTCCCCTCGTCGGCCTCCCTGCGTCCACCGATCTGCTCGGTTTTCGCGGCCGTTAAAAATCGTCTTCAATTTTCAGAGTGGCGAGCGTGCGCCGCAGCTCGTCGGCGACGGCGTCCGGCGCGGCGCCGCCGTCGATCCGGCGCAGCAGGCTCTGGTGGTCGTAGAGCTCGATCAGCGGCTCGGTCTTCTCGTGGTAGGTGGAGAGCCGGTGGGCGATCACCTCGGGCCTGTCGTCTTCGCGGACGACCAGCTCGCTGCCGTCGACGTCGCAGACGCCGTCGCGCTCGGGCGGGTTGAACTCGACGTGGAAGACGTGGCCGTTCTCGACGCAGGTGCGGCGCCCGCCGAGCCGCCGCATCACCTCCTCGTCGCTCGCGTCGATCAGCAGCACCGCCGTCAGGCCCCGCCCCAGCTCCTCCAGCTTCGCCGCCAGCGCCTCGGCCTGCGGCACCGTGCGCGGGAAGCCGTCGAGGATGAAGCCGTCCGCCGCCTCCCTGGAGTCGATCCGCTCGGCGATCGCGCCGACGATCACCTCGTCGGGCACCAGGTCGCCGCGGTCCATGTATTCCCTCGCCGCCTTGCCGAGCTCGGTTTCCTCGCGCACGGCGGCCCTGAGGATGTCCCCCGTGGCCCAGTAGGGCAATTGAAGGTCTTCCTGGAGTCTCTCCCCCTGCGTGCCCTTCCCGGATCCGGGAGGGCCTAGCAATACGAGATTCAACTGAGTCATAAAGAAAATTGAAATAGGAATGAGAGAAGTCAGGGAAGAACGCAACGGCCGTGAAAACCAAGCAGGTCGGTGGACGCAGGGAGGGAGGTGAGGGGAGCGCACTTTTTCGTGCGTGACCCGATCCGACCGACTGAGTCCGCCGAGATGCGCCGGTTTGCAGCGGCCGCGCCTGAGTAGGTCCTTATTTTAAAAACCCCTCGTAGTTCCTCATCATGAGTTGAGCCTCTAATTGCTTGACCGTATCCAGAGCTACACCGATCACGATCAGGATCGAGGTGCCGCCAAAAAAGAAGTTGGCCGACGTCTGGCTGATCAGGATCGTCGGCAGCGCCGCCACCGCGCCGAGGTAGAGGGCGCCGGGGAAGGTGAGGCGGGAGAGGATGCGGTCGAGGTATTCCGCGGTCGGCCGGCCCGGGCGCACGCCGGGGATGAAGCCGCCGTATTTCTTCAGGTTGTCGGCCTGGTCCACCGGGTTGAAGGTGACCGCCGTGTAGAAGTAGGTGAAGATGATGATGAAGAACACCTCGCCGACCACGTAGGCCCAGCCGTTGGGGCTGAAGAAGGCGGCGAAGTCGAGCGCCGCGGGGGTGTTGAGCAGCTGCCCGATCGTCGGCGGGAAGGCCATGATCGAGGCGGCGAAGATGACCGGGATGACGCCGGCCATGTTGACCCGCAGCGGCAGGTAGGTCGAGCCGCCCGAGGTCATTTTGCGGCCGACCATCCGTTTCGCGTACTGCACCGGGATCCGCCGCTGGCCCTCCTGGACGAAGACGATCGCGACGATCACCGCAAGCGCGATGAACGGCATCATCACGACGAAGACCTGGTCGGGATTGGTCCACCAGGCCTGGATGCCGCCCGGCAGGCCGGAGACGATCGAGGCGAAGATCATCAGCGAGATGCCGTTGCCGATCCCGCGCTGGGTGATCAGCTCGCCCAGCCACATCAGCAGCGTGCAGCCCGCGGTCAGGCAGATCACGATCAGCAGGATCTTCGCCCCGCCGAGCGAGCCGAGGAAGTTGTTGCCGTTTTCGCTGCCGAAGGAGCGGAAGAGGAAGACGTAGCCGAAGGACTGGGCGAAGGCCAGGCCGACGGTGAGGTAGCGCGTGTACTGGGTGATCTTCTGCTGCCCGACCTCGCCTTCTTTCTGCAGTTTCTCCAGCGAGGGCACGACCACCGTCAGCAGCTGCAGGATGATCGAGGCGGTGATGTAGGGCATGATCCCCAGCGCGAACAGCGAGAGCCGCGAGAGGCCGCCGCCGGAGAACAGGTTGAGGAAGCCGAGGATGTTGCTGCCGGCGAAGTTTTCCGAGAGTTCCTTGACCGCGTTGACGTCGACCCCGGGGGCGGGGATGTAGGCGCCGAGCCGGTACAGCAAGAGCATCGCCGCCGTGAAGGCGAGCTTCTTGCGAATCTCCGCGATGGCGAAAGCGTTCGCAATAGTTTTGAGCATTACGGCTCCAGAGTGTGACAGGAACCGCCGGCCGCCTCGATCTTCTGCCGGGCGGCAGCGCTGAAGGCGTGCGCGTGGACCTCGAGCTTCTTGGAGACCTCGCCGCGGGCGAGGATCTTGACCGGGTCGGAGCGCTTCGCCAGCCCCTTCTCCTTCAGCGCCGCCGGGTTGACCTCGGCGCCGGCGTCGAAGCGCGCCTCCAGGTCGGCGACGTTCACGGGCTGGGTCGCGGTGCGGAAGTTCTCGAACGGCATCGACTGCTTTTTGTGCGGCCCGCGGAGCTTTCGCATCCGCATGTGGATCGGGTTCTGGCCGCCCTCGTAGCCGGCCTTGCTCTTCGAGCCCGAGCGCGAGCCGTAGCCCTTGTGCCCGCGGCCGGAGGTCTTGCCCAGGCCCGAGCCCTCGCCGCGCCCGAGCCGCTTGCGCGGCCGCCGCGAGCCGGGCTTCGGCTTCAGGTTGTGCAGCCCGATCTGCTCGGAGCGGCTCACGACGCCTCCCCGGCCCGCGGCTCGGCGGCGGCCTCGGGCGGCTCGGCGGTGACGGGGGCCGCGGGAGCCGCGGGAGCCGCGGCGGCCTCTGGCGCCTCCGCGGCGGCGGTCGTGGTGGCGACCTCCGGCTGGGAGGCCTGGACGCCGAGCACCTGGGCGACGGTGAGCCCGCGCAGCTCGGCGACCTCCTCGGGACGCCGCAGGCGCACCAGGCCGTCCATCGTCGCCTTCACGAGGTTGATCGGGTTCTGCGTGCCGATGCTCTTGGTCAGCACGTCGCGCACGCCGCCGAGCTCGAGCACCGCGCGCACCCCGCCGCCGGCGATCACGCCGGTACCGGGGCTGGCCGGCCGCAGGACGACGTGCCCGGCGCCGTAGCGCCCGACGATCTTGTGGGTCAGCGTCTGGCCGTATTTGGGCACGCGGATCAGGCTCTTGCGCGCGTTCTCGACCGCCTTCTGGATCGCCAGCGGCACCTCGCGCGCCTTGCCGTAGCCGATCCCGACGACGCCCTCTTCGTCGCCGACGGCGACCAGCGCGGTGAAGGAGAAGCGGCGGCCGCCCTTGACCACCTTGGCGACGCGGTTGATCTCGATCACCCGCTCCTGCAGGTCGAGCCCGCGGGGAGACACCGTCTCCACGTTGGTCATGTCCATGCCTTTCATCGGACCGGACACCGTAGCTGAAGCGAGGACGCACGGCGCGCCATCAGAACTTCAGCCCCTTCTCGCGGGCGCCTTCGGCCAGCGCCTTGACGCGGCCGTGGAAGCGGTAGCCGCCGCGGTCGAAGACGCAGGACTCGACGCCGGCCTTCCGCGCGCGCTCGGCGAGCAGCTCGCCGGCCCGCCGGGCCTGCGCTTCGGCGGAGAGCTTGCGCAGCTCCGGCTCGGTCCAGTTGACCGCGGCCAGCGTGTGGCCGGCGGCGTCGTCGACCAGCTGGGCGAAGACGCCACGGTTGGAGCGGTAGACGGAGAGGCGCGGGCGCTCGGCGCTGCCGACGATGCGGGCGCGCACGCGGCGGCGGCGGCGCAGGCGCTGCTGGCGCTTGGTCGTGACCGCCATCAGGCCCGCTTCCCGACCTTGCGCGTGACCTGCTCGTCGCGGTAGCGGATCCCCTTGCCCTTGTAGGGCTCGGGCGGGCGGCGCTTGCGGATGTCCGCGGCCACCTGGCCGACCAGCTGCTTGTCGATCCCCCGCACGACGACCTCGGTCGGCTGCGGGACCTCGAACTCGATCCCCTCCGGCGGCTCGATCGCCACCGGGTGCGAGTAGCCCAGCGCCATCTCCAGGCTGCTGCCCTTGAGCTGCGCGCGGTAGCCGACTCCCTGGATCTCCAGCCGTTTCTCGAAGCCGTCGACGACCCCCTCGACCATGTTCGCGATCAGGCTGCGCGTCAGCCCGTGCAGGGCGCGGTGCTCGCCGCGGTCGGTGGGACGGCTGACGGTCACGGCGCCGTTCTCCTGCGCGATCGTCATGTCCGCGTCGAGCGCCTGCTCGAGCTCGCCCTTCGGGCCCTTGACGGCGACCCGCCCGGGGGCGACCTCGACCGTCACCGAGTCGGGCACCGCGATCGGTTTTCTGCCGATCCTGCTCACGCCATCACCATACGTAGGCGACTACCTCGCCGCCGACGCCCTTCTGCTTCGCCTCGTGGCCGGTCATCACGCCGACCGAGGTGCTGATGATCGCGGTGCCGGTGCCGCCGTCGACCCGCGGCACTTCGGTGTGGTCGACGTAGCGCCGCCGGCCCGGCCGCGAGATCCGCTCCAGGCCGGCGATCACCGGCCGGCGGTCCTCGGTGTACTTGAGCCGGATGTCGAGCGCCTCGCCGACCTCGCCCGGGCGGCGCGAGAAGTCGACGATGTAGCCCTGCTCCTTGAGGATGCGGGTCATCTCCTCCTTCAGCCGGGAGGCGGGGATCCGCACGTCGTCGTGGCCGGAGCCGAGCGCGTTGCGGATCCGGGTCAGGTAATCGGCTATCGGGTCGTTCAGCATCGTCTCTCCGGTCCCGTCTCGCCTACCAGCTCGACTTGGTCATCCCGGGGACGTACCCCTCGTGGGCGGCCTCGCGCAGGCAGATCCGGCAGAGACCGAACTTGCGGAAGTAGCCGCGCGGGCGCCCGCAGCGCCGGCAACGGTTGTACTCGCGCGACTTGAACTTGGCCTTGCGGCCCTGCTTCACCTTCATCGAAGTCTTAGCCATTCTCGGAATCCTCCTCGCCGGCGGCACCGTCGGCTTGCTCGCCCTCGCCCTCGGCGCCGCCCTCGCCCGGCTCGGGCTCGGGCTCCGGCGTCGCGTAGGCGTCGGGATTCTCCTCTTTCAGTTGCTCGAGTGCGGCCTGCTCGGCCTCGGCCCGCTGCCGGGCCTCCTCCTTGCGCTGCTCCTCCTCGGCCTCGGCCTGCGCCTCGGCGTCCGCTTCCCCGGCGACGCCGGGACGGCCCTCTTTGGCGAACGGCATGCCCAGGCCGAGCAGCAGCTCGAACGCCTCCGCGTCGGTCTGCGCCGAGGTCGCGAGCGTAACGTCGAGCCCGCGCACCTCGTCGATCGAGTCGTAGTCGATTTCCGGGAAGATCAGCTGCTCCTTGACCCCCATCGAGTAGTTGCCGCGGCCGTCGAAGGAGCGCGGGTTGAGCCCGCGGAAGTCGCGGATGCGCGGCACGGCGATCGAGGTCAGGCGGTCGAGGAACTCCCACATCCGCGCCCGCCGCAGGGTGACCGAGAGCCCGACCGGCATGCCCTCGCGCACCTTGAAGGAGGCGATCGACTTGCGCGCCCGGCGCACGTTCGGCTGCTGGCCGGCGATCGTCGCCAGCTGCTCCTGCGCGGCTTCGAGCATCTTCGCGTTCTGGCGCGCCTCGCCGAGGCCCATGTTGAGCACGATCTTCTCCAGCCGCGGCACCTGCATCGCGCTCGTGTAGCCGAACTTCCGCGTCAGCGCCGGCGCGACCTCCTGCTCGTAGCGCTCGCGCAGGCGCGGCGGCGGGGCGGCCTGGGACTGCGGGGTGGTCGCCGCCTCCATCAGATGCTCACCCCGCTCCGCTTCGAGTAGCGCTCGCGCTTGCCGCCTTCGTCGCGGCGCACGCCGACGCGCGTCGGCTTGTTGTCTTTGGGGTCGAGCAGCATCACGTTGGAGACGTGGATCGGCCCCTCCTTGTCGACGATGCCGCCCATCTGCTGACTGGCTTTCTGCACGTCCTGCACCGGTTTCGGTTTTTCGTGCCGCTTGACCATGTTCAGCCCCTCGACATAGACGAATTCACGCTTGGGATCCGTCCTCGTGACCCGCCCGGTCTTGCCGGAGTCCTTGCCGCCGATCACCTCGACGTTGTCGTCGGTGCGGATCTTCATCGCCTTGGCCATCGCTAGAGCACCTCCGGGGCAAGCGAGACGATTTTCATGAAGTTCCTCTCGCGCAGCTCGCGGGCCACCGGCCCGAAGATGCGGGTGCCGCGCGGGTTGTTGGAGGCGGGGTCGATCAGCACGGCGGCGTTTTCGTCGAAGGAGATGTAGGTGCCGTCGGAGCGGCCGAGCTGCTTCTTTGTCCGCACGACGACCGCCTGCACGACCTCGCCCTTGCGCACGCCGCCCTGCGGGTTCGCCTGTTTGACCGTCGCCGTGATCACGTCGCCGACACCGGCGTAGCGGCGGTGCGAGCCGCCTTTCACGCGGATGCAGAGGATCTCCCGTGCGCCCGAGTTGTCCGCGACCTTCAGTCTCGACTCCTGCTGGATCATGACCCGCCCCTACTTCGCCTTCTCCAGGACCTCGACCAGGCGCCAGCGCTTGGTCTTCGACAGCGGACGGGTCTCGACCACGCGCACGGTGTCGCCCTCGCCCGCCTCGTTGCGCTCGTCGTGCGCGTGCAGGGTGCGCGAGCGGCGGATCACCTTCTCGTAGGTCGGGTGGCGGCGGATGATGTCGACGCGGACGGTGATCGATTTCTGCCCCTTGTCGGAGACCACGATCCCCTGCCGCACCTTGGCCGCGTTGGAGTCCTTCTCGGCGACCGGCGTGCCGGCGCCCTTCGTCTGCTCTTTCTTGGCGGCGGCTCTTTCCTTGCGCCGTTCCTCGGCCTTGCGCTTCCGCACGGCCTCGCGCTCCGCCTTCCGCTCCTCGACAGTCCGCTGAGGCCGAGCCTCGTGCGGACGGCGCGACCGCTGCAGCCTGCGCCGCTCCTTCCAGGGAAGGTCGTCCTCGGGGTCGGGCTCGGACTCCTCCGACGCGGGCGCCTTCTCCTCGGCAGGGGGCGCCTCCTCGGCCGCAGGCGCCTCCTCGGCGGGCGCCTCCTCGGCCTCCGGCGCAGCGGTCTCCTCGACCGCCTCCTCCCGGGGGGCCTCGTCCTGCGGGGCGTCCTGCTCGGAGGCCTCGTCCTGCGTCGTCTCGTCTTTTTTCGTCTCGTCCTCGGCCATCATTTCCTCAGCTCTCGCTCGACGTCGATCCCCCGCTCCTTCGCCACGGTCAGCAGCCGCGCCACGTCGCGCTTGGCCTGCCCGAGCCGCGCCGTGTTCTCCAGCTCGCCGGTCGCGTGCCGGAAGCGCAGGTTGAACGACTCCTTCTTGGCGTCGATCAATTTCGCCACCAGCTCGTCGTCTTTCAGGTTGTGCGCCTCGGCGGCCTTCACGCTTCGACCCCCTCGCGCATGACGAATTTGGTCCGCACGGGAAGCTTGTGGGCGGCCAGCCGCAGCGCCTCGCGGGCGAGCTCCTCGGGCACGCCGGCGAGCTCGAACATCACCTTGCCGGGCTTGACCACGGCGACCCAGCCCTCCGGGTTGCCCTTGCCCGAGCCCATCCGCGTCTCGGCGGGCTTCTTGGTGTAGGGCTTGTCGGGGAAGACGTTGATCCAGACCTTGCCGCCGCGTTTGATCTTGCGGGTCATCGCCACGCGGGCGGCCTCGATCTGGCGGTTGGTGATCCAGCCCCGGTCGAGCGCCTTCAGCCCGTACTCGCCGAAGGCGACGTGGCTGCCGCCCTTGGTGTTGCCGCGCATCCGGCCGCGCATCTGTTTGCGGTGCTTGACCCGCTTCGGCATCAGCATGAGCTAGCGACCCCCTCCGTCGCGCCCGCCGGCGCGGTCGCCGGGCCGTTTGCCGCGGCTGCGGCCGCCGCCGCCCTGCTGCTCGCCCTCGGCCGGGACCTGATCGGAGCGGAAGCCCTCGGGCATGACCTCGCCCTTGTTGATCCAGCATTTGACGCCGATCCGGCCGGCCGTCGTGCGCGCCTCGTAGAAGCCGTAGTCGATGTTGGCGCGCAGCGTGTGCAGCGGCACGCGGCCGTCCGAATAGCTTTCGGTCCGCGCCATCTCCGAGCCGCCGAGCCGGCCGGAGACCTGCAGCTTCACCCCTTTGGCGCCGGAGCGCATCGCCGAGGTCAGCGCGCGTTTCATCGCCCGGCGGAAGGCGACCCGGTTCTGCAGCTGCTCGGCGATCGACTGGGCGACCAGTTTGGCGTCGAGCTCGGGGCGCTTCACCTCGCGGATGTTCACCTTCACCGGGCTGCCGGTGAGCTTGTGCAGCTCCTTGCGCAGGGCGTCGACTTCGCTGCCCGATTTGCCGATCACGATGCCCGGGCGGGCGGTGTGGATGTCGACCGAGACCTCGCCGCGGCGCTCGATCGTGATGTCGGAGAGGCCGGCGTGGGCGAGTTTGCCCTCGATGTGGTTGCGGATCGCCAGGTCCTCCTCGAGCACGTCGGCGAAGCCCTTCTCGTCGAACCAGTTCGATTTCCAGTCCTGGATGTAGCCGACGCGGAAGCCGCCGGGGTGGATCTTCTGTCCCATGCCCTCAGGCCTCCTCTTCGGGGGATAGCGCCACGGCGATGTGGCTGGTTCGCTTGTTGATCGGGGTCGCCCGGCCGAGCGCCCGCGGGCGGTAGCGGCGCAGCGTCGGGCCTTCGTCGACGGTGATCTCGGCGACCCGCATCTCATCGGCGACCAGGTCGTGGTTGTTCTCCGCGTTGGCCGCCGCCGAGTCGATCAGCTTGCCGATGTCGCGCGCGGCGCCGCGCGGCGAGAACTGCAGCAGCGCCCGCGCCTGCTCGATCTGCAGGCCGCGCACCTGGTCGGCGACGAGCCGCGCCTTGCGCGGCGCGACGCGCACGTAGCGCGAGCTGGCGCGGACGACCAGCGGCGCCGGCTTGGGCTTCGGCGCCTCTTTCTTCTTCGCCGGCTCTTTTTTCGCAGCGGGCTTCTCGGCGCCCTCTTTCTTCGAAGCGTCTTTCTTGGCGGCCGGTTTTTTCGCGCCCTCTTTTTTCGCAGGCGCTTTTTTGGCTTTGGCTTTCTTCGCCGCCGGTTTCTTCGCTTTTTTGTCTTTTTTCTCGTCCGCCATCAGCAACTCGCCTACTCGCCCTTGCCGGTGCCGGAGTGGGCGCGGAAGGTCCGCGTCGGCGCGAACTCGCCCAGCTTGTGGCCGACCATCGACTCCGAGATGAAGACCGGCACGTGTTTCTTGCCGTCGTGGACGGCGATCGTGTGGCCGACCATCTCCGGGAAGACGGTCGAGGTCCGCGACCAGGTTTTGACCATCTGCTTCTGGCCGGAGTCGTTCATCGCCGAGATCCGCTTCATCAACGCCGCTTCCACCCACGGTCCCTTTTTCGTCGAGCGTCCCATCAGTCGGTCATCCCCCTAGCGCTTCTTCTTGCCGCGGCGGCGGCCGCGCACGATGTAGCGGTTGGACGGCTTGCTCTTCTTGCGGGTGCGGTAGCCGAGCGTCGGCTTGCCCCACGGGGTCACCGGGTGCCCGCCCGGCGTGTGGTGGGCCTCGCCGCCGCCGTGCGGGTGGTCGACCGGGTTCATCGCCACGCCGCGCGTCTGCGGCCGCTTGCCCTTGTGCCGGTTGCGCCCGGCCTTGCCGACCTTGACGTTCTGGTGCTCGGCGTTGGAGAGCTGGCCGACCGTGGCCCGGCACTCGGCGCGCACCATGCGCATCTCCGAGGACGGCAGTCGCAGGGTGACCGTCTCGCCCTCCTTGGCGACGAGCTGGATCGCGGTGCCAGCGGCGCGGCCCAGCTTGCCGCCCTGGCCGGCGGTCAGCTCGACGTTGTGGACGATCGTGCCGGTCGGCATCTCGCTCAGCGCCATCGCGTGGCCCGGTTTGACGTCGGCGCCCTCGCCGGACTGCACGGTGTCGCCGGCCCGCAGTTTCGCCGGCGCGAGGATGTAGCTCTTCTCGCCGTCGGCGTAGTGGATCAGCGCGATGTAGCAGCTGCGGTTGGGGTCGTACTCGATCGCCGCGACCTTCGCCGGCACGCCGTCCTTGCGCCGCTTGAAGTCGATCTTGCGGTAGCGCCGCTTGGCGCCGCCGCCGCGGTGGCGCGCGGTGACGCGGCCGTTGGCGTTGCGCCCGCCGCTCTTGCGCAGCCCCTCGGTCAGCTTGCGCTCCGGCTCGCTCGCGGTCAGCTGCTCGCGCAGCGGGTAGGTGGCGAAGCGGCGCCCCGGGCTGGTCGGTTTGGTCTTGCGGTTCGGCATCTCCCTCTCCCCTAGGCCGTCTCGGCGCCTTCGAACAGCTCGATCCGCTCGCCCGGCCTCAGCTGGACGATCGCCTTCTTCCAGGCGCGCGTGCGCCCCTTGCCGAGCCCGCGCCGCTTCGGCTTCGCCCGCACCTTCGAGGTGCGCACCTCGGCGACGCCGACGTCGAAGATCTCTTCCACCGCGCGGGCGATCTGCGTCTTGTGGGCGCGGTCGTCGACGCGGAAGGTGTACTTGCCTTCGGCGATCAGCGCGTAGCTCTTCTCCGAGACGACCGGGCGGATGATCGTGTTGCGGGCGTCCATTACGCCAGCCTCCCCCGCAGGGTCGCGAGCGCCTTCTCGGAGACGACGAGCGAGGCGGCGCCGATCACGTCGGCGACGCCGGTCGCGCCGACCTCGAGCACGCTGACCCGGGCGATGTTGCGGAAGCTCTTCAGCGCGCCGGTCTCCTCGGCGTCGATGACGACCAGCGTCGGTCGCGCGGCGCCCCATTTGTCGAGCGCCGCCGCCGCGGCCCTGGTCGAGGGGGTCTCGAAGGCCGCGGCGTCGAGCACCGCTACGCTGCCGCGCTCGGCGTGCACGGAGAGGGCGGAGCGCAGCGCCTTGCGGCGCGCCTTGCGGTTCACCTTGACCGTGTAGTGGCGCGGCTTGGGGCCGAAGGCGACGCCGCCGCCGAAGCGGTTGGGCACGCCGAGCGTGCCGGCGCGGGCGCGGCCGGTCCCCTTCTGCCGCCAGGCCTTGGCGGTCGTGAAGGCGACCTCGCCGCGGGTCAGGGTCGAGGCGGTGCCGCGGCGGCGCGAGGCCATGTCGGCGCGCGCGGTCTCGTGCACCAGCGAATGGTGGAAGGGCTCGGCGAAGAGCTCCTTCGGCAGCTCGGCTTTCGTCGTCTTGCCCAACACGGCTGCCTTAGCCACGGGACACCGCCCCGCGTTCGCTGTTTGTCGGGCTCGGGTCGATAAAAGGCGAACGGACCTGGTCTTGCCTATGCATCGGTCCTCACCTCGATCACCGAGTTGCGCGAGCCGGGCACCGAGCCCTTGAGCAGCAACAGGTTGCGCTCGGCGTCGACCTCGGCGACCTCGAGGCCGCGCTGGGTCGTGCGCCTGGCGCCCATCTGACCGGGCATCTTCTGGCCCTTGAAGACGCGGCCGGGAAAGGTGCTGGCGCCGATCGCGCCGGGCGCGCGGACGTTGTGCGAGCCGTGCGTGACCGGTCCGCGACCGAAGTTGTGGCGCTTGATCCCGCCCTGGAAGCCCTTGCCGATCGAGGTGCCGGAGACCTTCACCCGCTGGCCCGCCTCGAAAGCGGAGACGGTGACGTCGTCGCCGACCTTGGGGCCCTCGCCCGCGCCCGCGCCGAGGTCCTCGTCGCGGAACTCGGCCAGGTGGCGCAGCGGCGGCGCGCCGGCCTTCTTCAGGTGTCCGATCTCGGCCCTGCTCAGCTTGCCCTCGGCGACCTCTTCGAAGGCGAGCTGCACGGCGGCGTAGCCGTCGCGCTCGGCCTCGCGGACCGCGGTCACCTTGCAGGGTCCGGCCTCGACCACGGTCACCGGGACGACCTCGCCGTCCTCGCGGAAGACCTGGGTCATGCCGAGCTTCTTGCCGAGGATCGCCGCCATGAGCCCGGTTACAGCCTGATCTCGATGTCGACGCCGGCGGGCAGCGAGTCGAGCCGCTGCAGCGAGTCGACGGTTTTCGGCGACGGCTGGAGGATGTCGATCAGCCGCTTGTGGGTGCGGATCTCGAAGTGCTCGCGCGAGTCCTTGTCCTTGAACGGCGACTTGATCACGCAGTAGACGTTTTTCTCGGTCGGCAGCGGCACCGGGCCGGAGACGCTGGCGCCGGTGCGCTCCGCGGTCTCGACGATCTCGCGGGCAGCCCGGTCTATGGCGTCATGGTCATACGCCTTCAACCTGATCCGGATTTTCTGTGCCGCGATCGTCGCCACGGTTCTGTCTCTCTTCTGTTCCTCTCCCGCGCAGCCTCATCGCGCGGAAAGGGCGCCGCCCCTTGGTGGTGGGGCGCCGCCCCGGTCGTATGTCCTTTTTCGGTTGTCTCGCCGCCCGCGGACGGCGAAGGGGCGGGCCCGCGCCCGCCCCCGGTGCTGAGCTACTCGATGATCTCCGAGACGACCCCCGACCCGACGGTCCGGCCGCCCTCGCGAATCGCGAAGCGCAGGCCCTGGTCCATCGCGATCGGCTGGATCAGCTCGATCGTCATCTCGACGTTGTCGCCCGGCATAACCATCTCCGTCCCCTCGGGGAGGTTGGCGATCCCGGTCACGTCGGTCGTGCGGAAGTAGAACTGAGGCCGGTAGCCGGAGAAGAACGGCGTGTGGCGGCCGCCCTCCTCCTTCTTCAGGCAGTAGACCTCTGCTTTGAACTTGGTGTGCGGGGTGATCGAGCCGGGCTTGCAGAGCACCTGGCCGCGCTCGATCTCCTCCCGCTTGGTGCCGCGCAGCAGGGCGCCGATGTTGTCGCCGGCCTGCCCCTGGTCGAGCATCTTGCGGAACATCTCGACCCCGGTGACCGTCGTTTTCGACGACTCCGGGTGGATGCCGACGATTTCGACCTCGTCGCCGCTGTTGACGATCCCCTGCTCGACGCGGCCGGTGGCGACCGTGCCGCGGCCGGTGATCGAGAAGATGTCCTCGATCGGCATCAGGAACGGCTTGTCGAGCTCGCGCACCGGCTCCGGGATGTAGGAGTCGAGCGCCTCGGCCAGTTCGTAGATCGCCTTCTGGGCATCTTCGTCGCCCTCCAGCGCCTTCAGCGCCGAGCCTTTGACGATCGGCGTGTCCTCGCCCGGGAAGTCGTACTCGTCGAGCAGTTCCTTGACCTCCTCCTCGACCAGCTCGATCAGTTCCTCGTCGTCGACCTGGTCGACCTTGTTGAGGAAGACGACCACGTGCGGGACGTTCACCTGGCGGGCGAGCAGGATGTGCTCGCGGGTCTGCGGCATCACGCCGTCAGCCGCCGAGACGACGAGGATCGCGCCGTCCATCTGGGCGGCGCCGGTGATCATGTTCTTGACGTAGTCGGCGTGGCCCGGGCAGTCGACGTGGGCGTAGTGGCGGTTCTCCGTCTCGTACTCGACGTGGGAGGTCGCGATCGTGATCCCGCGCTCCTTCTCCTCCGGGGCGTTGTCGATCTCGGCGAAGCTCTTCGCCTCGGTCTCGCCTTTGCCGGAGAGCGTGGTGGTGATCGCGGCCGTCAGCGTCGTCTTGCCGTGGTCGATGTGACCGATGGTGCCGACGTTCACGTGCGGCTTGTCGCGCTCGAACTTCTCCTTTGACATCTGCTCTCCGCTCTACCTTTCTAAGTTGGGAATTTGTCTCTGTTGTCTGCGGGCGAACCTGGGAAATATAGCCGGATTCAGGAGCCGGCTCCGACTGGCTCTCCCGAGCGGTGCTCGACGATCTCCTCGGCGATGTTCGAGGGGACCTCCTCGTAACGCTCGAACTGCATCGTGTAGGTGGCGCGACCCTGGGTCGAGGATCGCAGGTCGGTGGCGTAGCCGAACATCTCGCCGAGCGGCACGAAGGCCTGCACGGCGAGCGCGTTGCCGCGCTGCTCCTGGCCCTGGACCTTGCCGCGGCGGCGGCTGAGGTCGCCGATCACGTCGCCGAGGAAGTCCTCGGGGGTGACCACCTCGACCGCCATCACCGGCTCCAGCAGGACCGGGTTGGCCCTGCGGGCGGCGTCCTGGATCGCCATCGAGCCGGCGATCTTGAAGGCCATCTCCGAGGAGTCGACGTCGTGCGAGGAGCCGTCGATCAGTTCCGCCCTCACGTCGACCATCGGGTAGCCGGCCTTGATCCCGTTCTCCAGCGCCTCGCGCATGCCTTCCTCGGCCGGGCCGATGAATTCGCCCGGGATCACGCCGCCCTTGATCTTGTTCTCGAAGACGAAGCCCTCGCCGGGCGCCGGCTCGACGTTGATCACGACGTGGCCGAACTGGCCGCGGCCGCCGGTCTGGCGGACGAAGCGCGCCTCGACCTTGGGCACGGCCTTGCGGATCGTCTCGCGGTAGGCGACCTGCGGCTTGCCGACGTTGGCGTCGACTTTGAACTCGCGCAGCAGCCGGTCGACGATCACCTCGAGGTGCAGCTCGCCCATCCCGTGGATCAGCGTCTGGCCGGTTTCCTCGTCGGATTCGATCCTGAAGGTCGGGTCCTCCTCGCCGAGCCGCTGCAGCGCCGTGCCCATCTTCTCCTGGTCGGATTTGGTCTTCGGCTCGATCGCGACGGCGATCACCGTCTCCGGGAATTCGATGCTCTCCAGGGCGATCGGCGCGTCCGGGGCGGCGAGCGTGTCGCCGGTGCCGGTTTCTTTCAGCCCGACGCCGGCGCAGATGTCGCCCGAGTAGCACTCGTCGATCTCCTCGCGGCTGTTCGCGTGCATCATCAGCAGGCGGCCGATCCGCTCGGTCTTGCCGGTCGTCACGTTGAGCACCCGGCCGCCTTTCTCGAGCTTGCCCGAGTAGACGCGGAAGTAGGTCAGCTTGCCGACGTAGGGGTCGGTCATCACCTTGAAGGCGAGCGCGGCGAAGGGGCCGTCGTCGTCGGCCGGGCGCGTGTCCTCGGTCGGCTCGCTCTCGCCCTTGCCGGCGGGGACGAGCCCCTGCACCGGCGGCACCTCGAGCGGCGAGGGCAGCAGTTCGACGATCGCGTCGAGCAGCGGCTGCACGCCCTTGTTCTTGAACGAGGAGCCGCAGAGGACCGGCGTGATGTCGGTCGAGAGGCAGGCCGTGTGCAGCGAGGCCCGCAGCTTCTCTTCGGAGATCTCCTCCTCGCCGAGGAAGGCCTCCATCAGCTCTTCGTCGAAGTCGGCGCAGGCTTCGACCAGCTTGTTGCGGTACTCCTCGGCCTGGGCGGTGAGCTCGTCGGGGATCTCGACTTCGTCGTAGGCGGCGCCGAGCTCGTCGGTCCAGATCAGGCCCTTCATCTTGACCAGGTCGACGACGCCCTGGAAGCCGTCCTCGGCGCCGATCGGCAGCTGGATCGGCAGCGGGTTGGCGCCGAGCCGGTCGGTCATCGTCTCCACCGAGTGGAAGAAGTCGGCGCCGGTGCGGTCCATCTTGTTGATGTAGGCGAAGCGCGGCACGCCGTACTTGTCGGCCTGGCGCCAGACGGTCTCCGACTGCGGCTCGACGCCGGCGACCGCGTCGAAGACGGCGACGGCGCCGTCGAGCACGCGCAGGCTGCGCTCGACCTCGACCGTGAAGTCGACGTGGCCGGGCGTGTCGATGATGTTGATCCGGTGGTCGTTCCACTCGCAGGCGGTGGCGGCGGAGGTGATCGTGATGCCGCGTTCCTGCTCCTGCTCCATCCAGTCCATCACCGCGGCGCCCTCGTGGACCTCGCCCATTTTGTGGGTGCGGCCGGTGTAGTAGAGGATGCGCTCGGTCGTCGTCGTCTTGCCGGCGTCGATGTGCGCCATGATGCCGATGTTGCGCGTCTTCTCTAGGGGGAAATTGCGTGCCATGGTCCTAAGGTAGAGCGTTGACTTTCGTGAAGTGGGGACGAGACAGATCTGATAAATCGGGGCCGCCCCGCGGGACTCGCCGGGGTCGGCGCATGAAAAAGGCCCTGGCGGGCCCGGCGAAGCGAACTGCGAAGGGTAAGCCTGAGCGACGCGCGATGATAGCAGCGAAGCGGCGGCGCGAGCGCCCGCGTGGTTCCTCGTTCGCCCATGCGGTCAAGAAGGCGCCCCGCGGGGCTCGCGCGCTCACCCGTAAGGTCGACGAGCGCGCCGACGCGCTGCTCGTCCGGGCCTGGGGGCCGCTGCTGGCGCTGGCCCGCTCGCTCCGCTCTCTCGCCGCCCGCCTGCTGCGGCGCCTGCGCCCGCCCGCCGCGCTGCTCTTCCGCCTGCTCGGGCGGGCCGAACGGCTGCTGCTGCGCCTCGCCGCGGGGGGCGGGCGGGCGGCGACGCGGGCGAGCGCCGTGCTGACGCCGTGGCGGGCGACCTGCCTCGCCGTGCTCGCGGCCGCGGCCTGCCTCGTCGCCGCGCAGTTCGTCGAGTACCGCGCGGTCGAGGTGGGCCAGCCGGGCTACGCCGGCCTGCCGGCGGCGGGCGCGCCGGCGGTCGGCGCCGAGACGGCGGGGGCGGCGCACGCCTACCTCCTCGTCCCCGTCGGCCTGCTCGCCGCGGCGCTGGCCCTGGCGGCGCTGCGCGACGAGCGGCGCCGCGGCCCAGGGCTCGGCCGGCTCGTCTTCGTCCTCGGCCTGCTCAGCCTTGCCGTCGCCCTGCTGGTCGACCTCCCCGCCGGCCGCGACGTGGGCGCCGAAGCGAGCCGCTTCGCCGGCGCGAGGGCGGTCCTCCGCGACGGCTTCTACGCCGAGCTCGCCGCCGCGGCCGGCCTGATGCTGGGCGGGATGCTGATGGTCCTCGCCCCGAAGGCGGCCGCCCGCTACTATGCGCGGCCGTGCCGAACACGAACCAGCTTATTAGGAAGGGCCGCAAGCGCCCTAAGAAGAAGACGACGACGCCGGGCCTCAAGTCGGGCCAGGGGCGCAAGAAGAGGGTCGCGGCGCCGCAAAGGCGCGGTGTCTGCACCCGCGTCGCCACGGTGACGCCGAAGAAGCCGAACTCCGCCCTGCGCAAGATCGCCCGTGTGCGCCTGACCAACGGCATGGAGGTCACGACCTACATCCCCGGCGAGGGGCACAACCTGCAGGAGCACTCCGTGGTCCTGGTCCGCGGCGGCCGGGTCAAGGACCTGCCGGGCGTCCGCTACAAGGTCGTGCGCGGCACGCTCGACGCGGCCGGCGTGTCCGACCGCAAGCAGGCCCGCTCGCTCTACGGCGTGAAAGCCTCCTAGTGCCGCGCCGCTCCGCCGCACAGATCCGCCCGGCCGAACCGGATGCCCGCCACCGCAACCGGCTGGTCCAGCAGGTGATCAACAAGGTGATGAGCGACGGCAAGAAGTCGCTCGCCGAGCGGATCGTCTACGACGCCCTGGCTCTCGTCGGCGAGCGCTCCGGCGACGACGCCGTGGAGACGCTCGAGGCGGCGATCAAGCAGCTGACCCCGACGCTCGAGGTGCGCTCCCGCCGCGTCGGCGGCGCCACCTACCAGGTGCCGGTCGAGGTCCCGGCGCGCCGCGCCCGCACCCTGGCCGTGCGCTGGCTGGTCGACTTCGCCCGCAACCGCCGCGAGTACTCGATGTCCGAGCGCCTCGCCGGCGAAATCCTCGACTCGCTGCAGCAGCAGGGCGGCGCCTGGAAGCGCAAGGACGACATTTACCGCATGGCGCAGGCCAACAAGGCTTTTGCTCATTACCGTTGGTAGCTAGCCTGGCCGCATGAGCCGGCCCATCCTCGCTGTCGATGTCGACGGGGTCATCTCCTTGTTCGGGTTCGACGAGCCGCCGGATAAATCGGAGGCCAAGTTCGAGCTGGTTGACGGGATGGTGCACTGCATCTCGCTTGCGGCGGGGGAGCGGTTGCGGCGGCTGGGCGAGATCTACGACCTGGTCTGGGCGAGCGGCTGGGAGCAGAAAGCGAACGACTACCTGCCGAACCTGCTGGGCCTGCCGGAGCTGCCCTGCCTGAGCTTCGACGGCGCCGCCCGCTTCGGCTCCGCCCACTGGAAGCTGGCGCCGCTCGACGAGTACGGCAGGGGCCGCTCGCTCGCCTGGATCGACGACAGCTTCGACGAGAGCTGCTACGAGTGGGCGCGGGAGCGCGCGGAGCCGACCCTGCTCGTCCCCACCGAGCCCCACCTCGGCCTCGAGGAGGTGCAGGTGGAAGCGCTCACCGCATGGGTTCGGGACATCTGACGGCCACCGTTCGCTGCTTGCATCGCTGAGCGCGACAAACAGCGAACGCACCGGGCTACACTGAGCCGATGGACGGGTTCCTGCCGATTTTCTTCCTCCTCGTCGTGCTGAAGATCCCCGTGCTCGGCGCCCTCTGGCTCGTCTGGTGGGCCGCCAAGTCGCCCGACTCCGAAAGCTCTCAGGACGAATCGGGCGGTGGCCCAAACCGCTGGCGCCCGATGCCCCGCAAGCCCCGCGGACCCCACCACCGGCCTGGCGGCGCGGGCGCCCTCAGGGGAAGACGAGCCGCCCCCCAGCTCGCGAGGTCGACGGAGAGGGTCCGTGCCCGTCCGACGGAACTTGTGAGCGACCGCAGGGAGCGGGTTCCGGCGGATGGGCGCGGACCCTCTCCCCACCGAAGGGTTCCGGCGGATGGGCACGGACCCTCTCCCCACCGTCACGCCACCTGAGCGGACCGTTTTCTCTCTCGCTCGATCTCCCGCAGGTAGGGGTGGAAGTCGACCTCGATCGTGTGCCGCTTCGAGGCGACGAAGCGCTTTCTCAGCCAACGGTCGTATTCGGCGACCTCCTCTCGCATCCGCGGCGCCGGCGGTAGCGCCACGTTGCCCGCGAGCAGGTCGGCGACCCATTCAGCCTGCGCCTCGGCGAGCGGCATGATCGGCCCGAGCGGCTGGATGAAGCCGATGAAGTAGAGGCCCGGGTTCTCGACCGAGACCACGCGCCGGTAGAGCGGCATGCGGTTGTCGACGGCCGCGAAGACGCGCTCGTCGAGGAACGGGAATTCGATCCTGTAGCCGGTGCAGTAGACGACCAGGTCGATCTCCTCCTCGCTGCCGTCCACGAAGCGCACGGCGCGGCCGCCGGCGAAGCGCTCGATGTTCGGCTTGACCGCGATGTCGCCGTGGCCGATCCGGGGCAGCAGCTCCGAGGAGACGGTCGGGTGCGCCTCGAGCAGCCGGTGGTCGGGCTCGGGCAGGCCGTAGTCGGTCATCTCGCCGACGGCGGTCTTCAACATCCGGTTGAAGAAGAAGCGCTGCACGGGGATCGGCAGGCGGCTGGCGATCGGCGGCGCCGCTTCGTCGATCGGCTTGCCGCCGAGGAACTTGGGCAGCACCCAGGCGCCCCGCCGCATCGCCAGGAAGGTCCTCTCGGCGATCCGCGAGGACTCGACCGCGACGTCGACGGCGGAGTTGCCGATCCCCAGCACCAGCACCCGCCTGCCGACCAGCACGTCGGGCTCGCGGTAGTGGTGGACGTGCATCTGCTCGCCCTCGAACTCCTCGGCGCCGGGGAACGGCGGTTCGGGCCAGCGCGGCTGCCAGTGATGTCCGTTGGCGACCAGCACCGCCCCGTACCTCTCGCTCCGCTCCCCGGCGGCGTCGCGGACCGTCACCTCCCACTCCCCCACCATCTCAGCCGCGTTCGCCTCTTGTCGACCAGAGCCCGACAAATCGCGAACGCGGGGTGGATTTTCGTCGTCGACCGGCTCGACGCTGACGACCTCGGTGTTGAAGGCGATCCGCTCCGTCAGGCCGAAGCGCTCGGCGTAGGCGTCGAAGTAGTCGGCGACCTGCCAGTGGCTCGGGTAGTCCGGGTACTCCTCCGGCATCGGGAAGGCCCGGTAGGACATCAGCCTGCGGGCGCTGTTGATGTGCAGCGAACGGTAGGCGGACGAGGTGCCGTTGTCGTTCTCGTAGCGCCAGTTGCCGCCGATCTCCGACCCCTTCTCGAAGCAGTCGAACGGGATCCCCCGCGCCGAGAGGACCTGGCAGGCGGTCAGACCCGACGACCCGGCGCCGACGATGCAAACCTTTTGCGCGTTGGCCATTTAGCCAATCTATCGGGACGGGCCAGGCGCCCATCCGCCGGAACCCGCCGCCGGTTACGCGGCAGGGCGCGGGCGGGCGTGCCGTCTCACAAGTTCCGTCGGACGGGCGCCCGGCCCGTCCCTCATCGATGAAAGGTCACGGCGCGGTTGCGGCGCACGACGTCTCCGCCGTCGGGCTTGAAGACGACCCTCAATGGCACCCTCAGCTTGCCGCGCCTGCGCAGGCGGCGCTTGCCCAGCCTCGTCAGCTTGACGGTGATGTAGGCCCTGCCTGCCTGCTTGACCCGGCGCCGCGCCGGGGCCAGCAGGCGCGGCCTGTGGCGCCTGCCCCTCTTCTTGCCCTTGCGCCTGCCGCCGCGCCTGCCGTGCCGCTTCGCGGCGCCGGCGGCGCTCGCCCGGGCGCGTCGCGGGAGCGGCGCGAAGGCGCGCAGCAGGCCGGGCCCCGGCGCGTCGACGCCCAGGCGGGCGCGGGCCCCGCCGGGCAGCAGGCGCGCGCCGGGGAGCAGGGCGAACGGCGGCGGCGCCACGGCGGCCGGGGGCCCGGCGGCGGTCGTCGGCGCCGCCGGCGGGGGCGTGACCGGCGGCGCGGCCGGCGCGGGCTGGTAGTCGCCGTTGACCAGCGGGACGAGTTCGGTCGCGCCGCCCGCCTGGAGCGCCTGCTGACCCCGCCGCATGGCCGGGATGAAGTAGGAGAGCCCGGCGCTCACCGCGGGGTCAGCGGCGGACGTGGCCCGGTGCAGCGGCAGTGAGCTGCTCAGGTCGAGCATGCTGACGCCGAGGTAGTCGACCACCTCCACCGGCTCGCCTTCGATGTCTTCGACCGTGTTCGTCACCGGCAGACTGACCGGGATTTCGTTGACCGTGTTGGGCGCTGGCACGAACACGGGACTCTCGGCGGGAACCGAGCAGCAGATCGCCCCGGAGGCAGGCGAGCCCGCCTGCGAGCGCAACGAGCGGACCACGGTGAACGCCATCGGACCGACGCTGAGCCCGGTCCGCACACGCGCCGTCGTGATCGTCCAACTGCCGCGCGGCGTCTGCGACGACCAGGCCCCGCGGCTGTCGAGACCGAAGACGGTGCAGCTGGGTGGCGTGCCGAAGATGACGAAGCCCTGGCAGCCTTCCGCAACGTTCGCCGGCAGATTCAGCGGCGCGCCGACCGTCACCGCGCCGCTCGACGACGGCAGCAGCATGGCCGCGGCCGAAGCCGCGGCCAGCAGGGCAAGCGCGCGCCGCATCAGCGCTGCGGCTTGCCCCTGCCGCGGCCGCCCTTGTGGTGAGCGCCCGCGTGCTTGCCCCGGCGGCCTTTGTGCCTCTTCGGCTTGGGCCGCGTCAGCGTATAGGTGTGGGTCAGGATCCTGGCTTCGCCGCCGTTCGGCGTGTAGGTCAGCTTCACCCCTACGCGCAGCTTGCCGCGCTTGTTCAGCTTCCTCAGCCCGGCGCGGGTCAACTTCAGCTTCAGCGTGTTGGTGCCGGCGGTCACGGCCTGGCTGAACTTCCGGATCAGCGCCGGTCGCCTGCACCTGGCCTTCCCCTTTCCGTGCTTCTTGCCCTTCCCGTGCTTCCCGGCCTTCTTGCCGTGACGGGCCGAGGAGTGGGCCTTCGCCCTGCGCTTGCCGTGCTTCTTCTTCCCCGCACACGGGTTCTTCTTGTGGCCCTTGCCCTTCGCGCCGCGCTGGGCCTTTCCGTGGCTGGCGGCGCTGAACGAGGCGAAGACGGTCCCTTTTTCCTCCTCGGGGATGCTTTCGCCGATCACGTTGCCGTCGCTGTCGAAGGTGATTTTCACGATCACCACGCGGCAGCCGCGCGAGCAGCTGATCCGCGGCTCGTATTTGAAGTTGTTCGAGGGCGGCGGGGGCGGGGGCGACGGAACGTCGACGCAATTCTCGCTTGCGTCATGGACCTGCCCCGCGGGGCAGTCCGACAGCGGCGCGGCGGCGGCCGCTTTTTTCGTCAGCTCGACGATTTCTTTGCCAAGGAAGCCGGTTTCGCCGTCCAGGGTGGAGCCGCCCGTCAGCCCGGCCCAATATTCCCAGTAGGGCAGGTAGCCGGTGACCCCGCCGACGTAGTCGACGACGCCGATCGGCCGACCGTCGCTCTTCAGCTGCTGCAGGACGGTCGACTGGAAGTCGAGGTCGTCCGCGGTACCGACGGTGTTGTCGCGACCCGGATCGATGCCCGTGTCATAGGTCGTGCCGATTTTCGCTTCCTCGGGAATGCCCTCGTTCACGTCGTTGTCGTGCGGCAGGTTGTCGAGCACGACGATGATCACGCCGCGCGCGCCGGGTCGCCAACCCACCGCCGGGTTGACGTCGGTCTCATACAACGCCCTGCCGTAGGCCTCGGGGCCGTCCCCGCCGCCATCGGCCTCGAGTCCCAGCAGCGCCGACGTGACCTGGTCCTGGTTGGGAGTGATGCCGGTGTGCAGGGTCCAGGGTGCGAAGCCTTCGCCGATCCCGTAGCTGAAGGGCCCGGCGTTGTTGACTTCGTCGTAGTCGCTGACCTCGGCGAGCCCGAACCGCACGTCGGGCAGCGACGACGAGAGCTGCGCCATCGCTTCCTGGATTTCCATCTTCGCTTCGGTCAGGGCTTTGCCCATCGAGCCCGTCGTGTCGAAGACGATCATCACGTCGGTGGCCGCACCGGCGGTCGCAGGGCCGACGGCGGAGACGCCGATCGCGAGCATCAGGGCGGTGAGAACGGCGGCGAAGCGCTTGTGGACGAGCTTCAAGGCGACTCCCTTTCAGGCGGGCCGGATCGGCCGGGGACGAGATTTCCCGGGCAAAGTAGGCGACCCGAATGCGGTTCAGGGCCCGACCGGCCCAAACATGGGCCGATCGGCCCATGTCCGTTCGTCCGGTTGAATCCGATATCGAAGCGTTCCGCCCCCCACAGGGGACACAACGCTTCAATCAACGGGGATCGAGTCGAGCTCGACCCACCGCGACGCATCTGAGGAGGGGCCGGGTGCCCGTCCGACGGAACTTGTGAGCGAGCGAAGCGAGCGGGTTCCGGCGGATGGGTACCCCGCCCGCTCCCCGCCCTCTACGACGTCTTCTCGTCCGAGCTCGACTCGATCTCGTTCGCCAGCTCCTCGAGCTCCTCGGCGAAGGAGGGGCCGAAGCTCTCGACCGGGGTCTCCTCGCCGTCGACGCCCAGCTCCGCCGCCAGCTCGTCCTCGTCGAGCAGGTCGTCGTCGCTCGGCGGCTCGATCGGCACGGCCGGTTCGACCGCCAGCGTGCGGTAGTGCTTGAGGCCGGTGGCGGCCGGGATCAGCTTGCCGATGATCACGTTCTCCTTCAGGCCGACGAGCTTGTCGCGTTTGCCCTCCAGGGCCGCGTCGGTGAGCACCTTGGTCGTCTCCTGGAAGGAGGCGGCGGAGAGGAAGGACTCGGTCGCCAGCGAGGCCTTGGTGATCCCGAGGATGACCTCCTCGCCTTTCGCCGGCGTGCCGCCGTCGCCCTTGACCTGTTTGTTGAGCCGTTTGAGCGCGCCGCGGTCCTCGAGCTGGCCCGGCAGCAGGCTGGTCGAGCCCTTCGACTCGACTTTCACCTTCTTCAGCATCTGCCGCGCGATCAGCTCGATGTGCTTGTCGTCGATGTCGACGCCCTGCGCCCGGTAGACCTTCTGCACCTCGGCGACGAGGTAGAGCTCGGTCTCCGTGCGGCCGCGGATCGCCAGCAGGTCGGCCGGGTAGAGCGAGCCCTCGTTGAGCTGCTGCCCGACCTCGACCCGGTCGCCGTCGGCGACGTGCAGGCGGGTGCGCGGCGGGAAGCTGTAGCTCTGCTCCTCGCCGTCGGAGGAGGTGACGATGACCTTCAGCGCTTTGTCGGTCTCCTCGATCGAGACCTTGCCCGCCTCCTCGGCCATCTGCGCCAGCCCCTTCGGCTTGCGCGCCTCGAAGAGCTCGACGATGCGCGGCAGGCCCTGCGTGATGTCCTGGCCGGCGACGCCGCCGGTGTGGAACGTGCGCATGGTCAGCTGCGTGCCGGGCTCGCCGATCGACTGGGCGGCGATGATCCCCACCGCGTCGCCGATGTCGACCATCGAGCCGGTCGCCGGGGCGACGCCGTAGCAGGCGCGGCACACGCCCGACTCGGCCTCGCACTTGAGCGTCGAGCGGACCGGGATCGCGACCGCCTCGTCGCCGAAGGCCTCGGCGATCTCCTCGACCTCGGCCATCGTGATCTCCTGGTTGCGCTTGAGCAGCTCGCGCCCGCGCTTGGTCTCGAGCTTCTTCGCCGCCAGGCGGCCCGCCAGGTTCTCGTTGAGCGAGCCGTCCTCCTTGCGCAGCGCCATCTCGATGTGGTCCTTGGTCTTGCAGTCCTCGTCGCGCACGATCACGTCCTGGGCGACGTCGACCAGGCGCCGGGTCAGGTAGCCCGAGTCCGCCGTGCGCAGCGCCGTGTCGGCGAGGCCCTTTCGCGCGCCGTGCGTGGAGATGAAGTACTCGAGCACGGTCAGGCCCTCCATGAAGTTGGCCTTGATCGGGCGCTCGATGATCTCGCCTTTCGGGTTGGCCATCAGGCCGCGCATGCCGGCGAGCTGGCGGATCTGTTTGAACGAGCCGCGGGCGCCCGAGTTGGCCATCATGAAGATCGGGTTGAGCTCGTCGAGGTTGTCCTCCATCGCCTGCGCGACCTCGTCGGTCGCTTTGTTCCACTGGCCGGTGATCGCCTCGTGGCGCTCCTCGGCGGTGATGTAGCCGTCGTCGTACTGGCCCTGGATCTCCGCCGTCTGCTTCTCGTAGCGGTCGAGGATCTCGGCCTTGTCTGGCGGCGAGACGACGTTGTTCTTGGCGACCGTGATCCCGGCCTGGCTGGCGTAGTGGAAGCCGAGGTCCTTGAACGCGTCGAGCACCCGCGAGACCGCCGGCGCCCCGTAGGCCTCGACCAGGTCGGAGACCATCTCGTTCACGTCGCGCTTCTTCAGCGCCTGGTTGGCGAAGCGGAAGCCCTCGGGGTCGAACTCCTCGCCGAGCGCGTCGGCGAGCGCCCGCTCGATCTTCTCGTTGAAGATGATCCGCCCGACCGTGGTCAGGAAGTGCTCGTGCCCGGCGCGCCGGTACTCGGCCAGGTCGTGCAGCTTGCAGCCGCCGTTCTCGTAGACCAGCTCGGCCTCCTGCGCGGAGCGGAAGACCTTCGGCGCCGAGCCGTTCAGCTCGCCGCCCTTGCCCTTCTTCAGCTCCTCGTCGCGCTTCGCCAGCTCCTCGGCCGGCGGGCCGTAGGTGAGGTAGTAGATGCCGAGCACCATGTCCTGCGTCGGCGTCGCCAGCGGCGCGCCGTGGGCAGGCGAGAGGATGTTGTTGGCGGACAGCATCAGCACCCGCGCCTCGGCCTGCGCCTCGGCGGAGAGCGGCACGTGGACGGCCATCTGGTCGCCGTCGAAGTCGGCGTTGAAGGCGTGGCAGACCAGCGGGTGGACCTGGATCGCCTTGCCCTCGACCAGGATCGGTTCGAAGGCCTGGATGCCGAGCCGGTGCAGGGTCGGCGCGCGGTTGAGCAGCACCGGGTGCTCGTGGATCACTTCCTCGAGCACGTCCCAGACCTCGGGCACCATCGACTCGACCATCTTCTTGGCCGCCTTGATGTTCTGCACCGCTTTGCGCTCGACCAGCTGCGCCATGATGAACGGCTTGAACAGCTCCAGCGCCATCAGCTTCGGCAGGCCGCACTGCTGCAGCTGCAGGCTCGGCCCGGAGACGATCACCGAGCGGCCGGAGTAGTCGACGCGCTTGCCGAGCAGGTTCTGGCGGAAGCGCCCCTGCTTGCCCTTGAGCATGTCGGAGAGCGACTTCAGCGGGCGGTTGCCCGGCCCGGTGACCGGGCGGCCGCGGCGGCCGTTGTCGAACAGCGCGTCGACGGCCTCCTGCAGCATCCGCTTCTCGTTGTTGACGATGATTTCCGGCGCGCCCAGGTCGAGCAGCCTTTTCAGCCGGTTGTTGCGGTTGATCACCCGGCGGTAGAGGTCGTTGAGGTCCGAGGTCGCGAAGCGGCCGCCGTCGAGCTGCACCATCGGCCGCAGCTCCGGCGGGATCACCGGCACGCAGTCGAGGATCATCCAGTCGGGCCGGTTGTCGGAGTGCAGGAAGGCGGAGGCGACCTTCAGCCGCTTCACCGCGCGCGCCTGTTTCTGGCCTTTGGAGCTGTTGATCGTCTGCTCGAGCTCCTCGCATTCGGCCGCCAGGTCGACCTGCTCGAGCAGGTCGCGCACGGCCTCGGCGCCCATCCCGCCGCGGAAGTACTCGCCCCAGCCGAAGGGCGAGCCGAAGCGGTCCTTGAGCTCGCGGAAGACGGTCTCGTCGTTGACGACGTCCTTCGGCTTCATCTCGGTGAAGATCTTCCAGACCTCTTCCATCCGCTCGACCGCCTCTTCGAGGTAGGCCTCGGTGTCGGAGATCTCGGCGTCGAACGTCTTGCGCAGCTCTTTGATCATCTTCGCGCGCTCGTCGTCCTTCAGCTTGCGCAGCTGCGCCGCGGTCAGCTTCAGCGACTCGGCCCAGAGGTGGTCTTCGTCGTCGAACTTGTCCTGGCCGCCCTCTTCCAGGTACTTGATCCGGCGCTCGAGCGACTCGTTCAGCTCCTGCGTGCGCTTCTGCTTTTCGGCTTCGTAGCCGTCGGTGACCTTCTTGACCTCCTTCTCCAGCTTGCCGAGGTCCTTGTCGCGCGCCTCGGCGTCGACCCAGGTCACCATCGAGGCGGCGAAGTAGAGGACCTTCTCGAGCTCCTTCGGCGCCATGTCGATCAGGTAGCCGATGCGGCTGGGGACGCCCTTGAAGAACCAGATGTGGGAGACCGGCGCGGCCAGGTCGACGTGGCCCATGCGCTCGCGGCGCACCTTGGAGCGCGTCACCTCGACGCCGCAGCGCTCGCAGACGATGCCCTTGTAGCGGACCCGCTTGTACTTGCCGCAGTAGCACTCCCAGTCCTTGGTCGGACCGAAGATGCGCTCGCAGAAGAGGCCGTCTTTCTCCGGCTTCAGCGTGCGGTAGTTGATCGTCTCCGGCTTGGTGACCTCGCCCCAGCTCCAGGAGCGGATCTTCTTCGAGGACGCGAGGCCGATCTCGATCGCGTCGAAGTTGTTGATGTCGATCATCCTCAGTCCTCCACCTTCGTCTCTTCTTTGGCCTCGGCCTCGGCGCCGTCCCCGCCGCCGTCGTCCTCGTCCCCGCCGCCGGAGCCGCCCTCGCCCTCGGCGAGCACCTGCTCCTCCTTCTCGTCCGCCGCGCCGTCGCCGTTGGCGCCGTCGGCGCGCACGCCGGTCAGGTCCATGCCCAGCTCCTCGGCGGCCTTCAGCAGGTCGTCGTCGTCCTCGGAGATTTCGACGTCGCCGCCTTCGGAGACGACGTTGGCGTCGAGCGAGAGGCTCTGGATCTCCTTCAGCAGGACTTTGAACGACTCCGGGATCGAGGGCTCGGGGATGTTCTCGCCCTTGACGATCGCCTCGTATGCCTTGACCCGGCCGACCGTGTCGTCGGACTTGACGGTCAGCATCTCCTGCAGCGTGTAGGCCGCGCCGTAGGCCTCCAGCGCCCAGACCTCCATCTCGCCGAAGCGCTGGCCGCCGAACTGCGCCTTGCCGCCCAGCGGCTGCTGGGTGACCAGCGAGTAGGGGCCGGTCGAGCGGGCGTGGATCTTGTCGTCGACCAGGTGCAGCAGCTTGAGGATGTACATGTAGCCGACCGTGACCTTGCCCTCGTAGGGCTCGCCGGTGCGGCCGTTGTAGAGCTGCATCGAGCCGGCCGCGCGGGCGCCCGCCCGCTCGGACCTGTCGACGCCGAGGTCGATGCCGCGCTCGGAGTTCTGCTCCTGCCACTGCACGAGCGCCTCGTCGACGTCCTCGACGCTGGCCCCGTCGAAGACCGAGGTCGCCACGTAGACGCGGCCGTCGCCCTGCTCGGAGTGCGCCTGCTTGTAGGCCTCGGAGCCGTCGTCGTACCAGCCGTTGCCGGCGACCCAGCCGAGGTGCGTCTCCAGCACCTGGCCGATGTTCATCCGGCTGGGCACGCCGAGCGGGTTGAGGATCACGTCGACGGGCGTGCCGTCGGCGAGGTGGGGCATGTCCTCTTCGGGCACGATCTTCGAGATCACACCCTTGTTCCCGTGGCGGCCGGCGAGCTTGTCGCCCTCGGCGATCTTGCGCTTGGTCGCGACGTAGACGCGGACCAGGTCGTTGACGCCGGGCGGCAGGTCGTCGCCGTCGTCGCGGCTGAAGGTGAGCACGTCGATCACCACGCCGCCCTCGCCGTGCGGGACTTTCAGCGAGGTGTCGCGGACCTCGCGCGCCTTCTCCTTGAAGATCGCGCGGATCAGCTTCTCCTCGGCGGTCAGCTCGGTCTCGCCCTTCGGCGTCACCTTGCCGACCAGCAGGTCGCCCGAGATCACCTCGGCGCCGACGCGGACGATGCCGCGCTCGTCGAGGTTGCGCAGGCTCTCCTCGGAGCGGTTGGGGATGTCGCGGGTGATCTCCTCGTCGCCGAGCTTGGTCGTGCGGGCGTCGATCTCGTACTCCTCGATGTGGATCGAGGTCATCTCGTCGTCCTTGACCAGGCGCTCGGAGAGGATGATCGCGTCCTCGAAGTTGTAGCCCTCCCAGGACATGAAGGCGACCAGGCAGTTCTTGCCCAGGGCGATCTCGCCGCCCGCGGTCGAGGAGCCGTCGGCGAGCACGTCGCCGGCCTTCACCTGCTGGCCGCTGGCGACGATCGGCCGCTGGTGGATGATCGTCCCCTGGTTGGAGCGCATGAACTTGTGCAGCGGGTATTCGTCGCGCTTGGAGCCCGTGCTGACGACGATCTTGTCGGAGTCGACGTGGCTGACCTCGCCGTCGTTGGCGGCGAGGATGACGTCGCCGGTGTCGACCGCGGCGCGCCGCTCCATCCCGGTGCCGATCAGCGGCGGGTCGGGCTTCAGCAGCGGCACCGCCTGGCGCTGCATGTTGGATCCCATCAGCGCCCGGTTGGCGTCGTCGTGCTCGAGGAAGGGGATCAGCGCGGTCGCCACCGACCAGATCTGGGTCGGCGAGACGTCCATCAGGTCGACTTCCTTGGGCGAGGCGCTCGCGTACTCCTGCTCGGCCGCGCGCACCAGCACCTGCGGGCCCTTCAGCTTCTTCGTCTCCGGGTCGATCACCGCGTTCGCCTGGGCGATCACCTTTTCCTCCTCCTGGGTCGCGTCGAGGTGGACGATCTCGTCGCTGACGACGCCGTCCTTCACGACCCGGTACGGGGTGGTGACGAATCCGTGTTCGGAGATCTGGGCGAACGAGGAGAGCGAGCCGATCAGGCCGATGTTCGGCCCCTCCGGCGTCTCGATCGGGCACATGCGGCCATAGTGGGTCGGGTGCACGTCGCGCACCTCGATCGGCGCCCGCTCGCGGGTCAGGCCGCCCGCGCCGAGCGCCGAGAGACGGCGCCGGTGGGTCAGCCCCGACAGCGAGTTGGTCTGGTCCATGAACTGCGAGAGCTGCGAGGAGCCGAAGAACTCCTTCAGCGCCGCGACGACCGGGCGGATGTTGATGATCGTCTGCGGGGTGATCGCGTCCGAGTCTTCGGTCGTCAGCCGCTCGCGGACGACGCGCTCCATCCGGTAGAGGCCGATGCGGAAGGCCTCCTGGATCAGCTCGCCGACCGTGCGCAGGCGGCGGTTGCCGAAGTGCTCGTACTCGTCGAGGTGCTCGGCGACCGGCTCGCGCGGGTAGGTGATCGCCTCCGCCGCGTAGTCCTTGATCGGCTGCTCCTCGTCGATCTCCTCGGGGATGCCGAGCATCTTCGGCAGGCTCACCAGCTCCTTGATCAGGGCGATGATGTCGTCGTGCGTGAGCACCCGGTTGTCGAGGTCGATGTCGAGGTCGAGCCGGGCGTTCAGCTTGTAGCGGCCGACCCGCGTCAGGTCGTAGCGCTTGGGGTCGAAGAAGAGCTGCTCGAGCAGCGCCTTCGCCGCGTCGACCGAGGGCGGCTCGCCCGGGCGCTGCTTTTTGAACAGCTCGATCAGCGCGCCTTCTTCGGTCGTCGTCGCCTCGGTGTCGGCGGCGATCGTGTGCTTCATGTAGACCGAGTCGTCGAACATCTTCAGGATCTGCTCGTCGTCGACGTAGCCCATCGCCCGCAGCAGCACCGTGACCGGCAGTTTGCGCTTGCGGTCGATGCGCACGTAGACGCGGCCTTTTTTGTCGATTTCGAGCTCCAGCCAGGAGCCGCGGGCCGGCATCAGGTTGGCGATGAAGACCTGTTTTTCGGGGTCCTTGGGCGCCATCACGTAGGCGCCGGGCGAGCGCACCAGCTGGGTGACGACGACGCGCTCGGTGCCGTTGATGATGAAGGTGCCGCGGTCGGTCATCCACGGGAAGTCGCCCATGAAGACGGCCTGCTCGCGGATCTCGCCGGTCTCCTTGTTCTGGAAGGCGACGGTCGCCGAGAGCGGCCGCGAGTAGGTCATGTCCTTCTCGCGGCACTCCTCGATCGTGTGCGGCGCCTCCTCGAACTTGAACTCGCCGAAGACGATCGCGAGGTTCCCCGTGTAGTCCTCGATCGGGGATATGTCGTCGATGGTCTCCCTCAGCCCGCCACCCTTCGGATCGGTCAGCTCTTCGAAGGAGCGACGCTGGATGTCGATCAGGTGGGGTACTTCGAGGGGGGTATCTAGTCGGGAGAAACTCCTGCGGGTTACGGGGGCAGCGTTCGAACGTGCCAAAGTCGGCGACTCCTCAGACGGTCAGAGGGACGTGGATAAGGCGCAAATATTGGGCAGGGGAAGCAACGGGCGCGCGACCAGGGAAGTTAGCAAACCACCCCGGCCGCCTGGCGGGTCGGCCGAGCCCTCGGCCGAATTCCGCATTGTAACGCGTTATTTGAGCTCGACCTTCGCGCCGGCCTCCTCCAGTTCTCCCTTGATCTTCTCGGCCTCCTCGCGCTCGACGCCCTCTTTGATCGCTTTCGGCGCCTCGTCGACGATCGCCTTGGCCTCTTTCAGGCCGAGGCCGGTGGCCGCGCGCACGACCTTGATCACGGGGACTTTCTGGCCGCCGACCTCGGTCAGCACCAGGTCCACGGTCGCGGACTCTTCGCCGCCCCCGCCGTCGCCCTCGGCGGGCGCGCCGGCGGCGGCCGGGGCCGCGGCGGCGACCGCGGTCGCGGAGACGCCGAACTCCTCCTCGAGCGCTTTGATCCGCTCCGACAGCTCGAGCACCGAGATGCTCTTGAGCTCCTCGATCCAGTCCTCAGTGGAAGTCTTCGTTGCCATTACGCCTCTTTCTCCTTTTGCTCTTGCAGCTGTTGAAGTTGGGTAGCGAGCCCCTGGACCATCGAGCCGAGGCCGCGGACCAGGCCGGTCAGCGGGCTCGCCACGACGCCGGCGAGCTGGCCGTCGAGCACTTCGCGCGCCGGCAGCCGGGCGATCGACTTGAACCGTTCGGCGTCGAGCGTCGTCTCGCCCATGAAGCCGCCCTTGAAGGCCAGCACCTCGTGCTCTTTGTTGAAGGTCGAGATCGCCTTCGCCGCCTGGGCGGTGTCGCCGCGGACGAAGGCGAGGGCGGTCGGGCCGCTGAGGAACTCGGTGAGCCGCTCCTCGCCCGCCTGGTCGGCCGCCCGTTTGGTCAGCCGGTTCTTGACGATGCGGAAGCTCGCGTCGGCCTCGCGCAGCTTGGCGCGCAGTTCGGCCGCCTGGGGGACGCTGATGCCCCGGTAGTCGACCGCGAAGATCGCCTCGGCGCCGCCGATCTCGCCGGCGATCTCCTCAATCGCTTGTGCCTTTTCGTCTCTGTTCATCTCTTACCTGCACCGGGCTTCCGGCTCCGTTCGCCTTTTGTCGGGCCCAGCCCTACAAAGAGCGAACGCGGCCCGCCGGTGGTCTCGGGCTGATGCGCGGCGCGCGATTCTACGCGATCGCCGGCTCCTTCGCCCGCGCGCCCGCGTCGATGCGGATGCCGGGGCCCATCGTCGTCGTCAGCGTCGCCGAGACGATGTACTTGCCCTTCGAGGAGGACGGTTTGGCGCGCACGACCTCGTCGATCACCGCGAGGCAGTTCTCCAGCAGCTGCTGCTCGTCGAAGCTCGCCTTGCCGATCGCCAGGTGGACGATCGCCTGGCGGTCGGTGCGGTACTCGACCTTGCCGGCCTTCGACTCGCCGACCGCCTTCTCGATGTCCTCGGTGACCGTGCCGACCTTCGGGTTGGGCATCTTGCCCTGCGGGCCGAGCACGCGGCCGAGCTGGCCGACGGCTTTCATCATGTCGGGGGTCGAGATCGCGACGTCGAAGTCGGTCCAGCCCTCGGAGACCTTCTCGACCAGGTCCTGGCCGCCGACGAAGTCGGCGCCGGCCGCCTCGGCGTCGCGCGCCTGCTGGCCTTCGGCGAAGACGGCGATCGTCACCTCCTTGCCGAGCCCGTGCGGCAGCGCCAGCGTGCCGCGCAGCTGCTCCTCGGCGTGGCGCACGTTGACGCCGAGCCGCAGGTGCAGCTCGACCGTCTCGTCGAAGCCGGCGCTGGCGGTCTCCTTTATGAGGGCGATCGCCTCGGCGGGCGGGTAGAGCCGCTCGCGCTGCACCTTGTCCGACTGTTTGCGGTAGCGCTTGCCGTGGGCCATGCGGGTCTCCTATTTGACGTCGACGCCCATCGAGCGGGCGGTGCCGGCGATGATCTTCGAGGCGGCGTCGAGGTCGTTGGCGTTGAGGTCGGGCATCTTGCGCTCGGCGATCTCGCGGATCTGCTGCGGGGAGATCGTGCCGACTTTGTTCACGTGCGGCTCGCCCGAGCCCTTGGAGATGCCGATCGCTTCGCGGATCAGCACCGCGGCCGGCGGCGTCTTGGTGACGAAGTCGAAGCTGCGGTCCTCGTAGACGGTGATCTCGACCGGGATGATCGTGCCGCCCTCGGCCTGCGTCTGGGCGTTGAAGGCCTTGCAGAACTCCATGATGTTGACGCCGTGCTGGCCCAGCGCCGGGCCGACCGGCGGCGCCGGGTTGGCGTTGCCCGCCTGGATCTGCAGCTTGATGAGGGTGAGGACTTTTTTCGCCATCGGGATCGGAGAGGGTAGCGGTGCCTAGATCTTCTTGACTTGGTCGTAGCCCACCTCGACCGGCGTCTCGCGGCCGAAGATCGAGACCAGCACCTTGAGTTTGGCGGCGTCCTCGTTGATCTCGGCGATCTCGCCGGAGAAGTCCGAGAGCGGGCCGGAGATGACTTTGACCGATTCGCCGACCGAGAACTGGGCCTGCGTGCGCGGCCGCTCGGCGGTCTCGCGGTGCAGCAGCCGGTCGACCTCCGGTTTGGAGAGCGGCACCGGCTTGTTGCGCGAGCCGACGAAGCCGGTCACCCCGGGGGTGTTCTTGACCAGGCCCCAGGCGTCGTCGGTCATTTCCATGTTGACCAGGACGTAGCCGGGCATCGTCCGCTTCTCCTTCGGCTCTTTCTGGCCTTCCTTGTTGAGCTCCATCACCTGCTCGGTCGGCACCACGACCTGGCGCACGTTGCGGTTCTGGGCCATCGTCTGCACCCGGTGCTCGAGGTTGTGCTTGACCTTGTTCTCGTGCCCGGAGTAGGTGTTGATCACGTACCAGCGATACATCTGCAGGTTGCCTTGCCTTTGCGTTGGAGATCCCGCTAGAGGATCTGCTTGATGAGGAAGCTGAACAGGCTGTCGAGGGCGCCCAGGTAGGTGGCGGCGACGGCGACGAAGATGATCGTCACCGCGGTCGCCTGGACCAGCGTCTCGCGGTCCGGCCACTGGACTTTGCGCAGCTCGGCCCAGCAGGAGACGAGGAAGCCGATGACGCCGCCGCGCTGGCGCTTCTCGGCCTGGGCCTGCTTCTGGCGCTTGGCGACCTGGTCGCGCTCGCGCTTCTTCTGCTGCTCGCGCTCGCGCTTTTCGGCCTGCTTGACCGCCTTCGCCTCGGCGCGCCGGGCGCTGCGGCTCTTCGGCGCGTCGGGGGTCTCGAGGTCGGCTTCGGCGGCGCCGGCGCCCATCCCCTGCTCCATCGCTTCGACCTCGGCGACGTCGCCGGAGACGCCGACCTGGGTGTCGTGCTGGGCGCGCGAGTCCGACTTACGGGCGCCGTTGCCGGAGCGTTCCCGTTCTTCGGCTTCGCGGGCGCGCCGCTCGGCCTTGCGCTGTGCGCGCGATTTGGCCATCGGCCGTTACCTGGTCTCCTTGTGCGCCGTGTGATGACCGCACCAGCGGCAGTACTTGCGCATCTCGATCCGGTCCGGCGAGTTTCGCCGCGACTTGTTGGTCTGATAGTTGCGCCGCTTGCAGTCTTCGCAAGCCAGCGTCACCGCGATGCGGACATCTCCGCGAGCCATGCTTCTCCTCGTTGCCGAACGACGCCGTTACAAGAGAAAACCCCGGGCCGAGGCGCGAGGCCGGACGAAGAATAGCGCTCCTACAGCCCCAGCGTTTTGGCGATGATCGTGCGCTGGATCTCCGAGGTGCCGCCGTAGATCGTCGAGACCATCGTCGCGCGGACGAGGCGCTCCATGTCGTACTCGGAGGAGTAGCCGTAGCCGCCCATCAGCTGCATGCCCTCGACCGCGACCCGTTTGGCGACCTCGGTGACGTGCAGCTTCACCATCGAGGCCTCCTTGGGCAGCATGCGCCCGGGGTCCTCGTCGGTCAGGGTCGCCACCCAGCGGGTCATCAGGCGGGCCGATTCGAGCTCGGTCGCCATGTCGGCGAGGCGGTGCTGGAGCGCCTGGAAGGAGCCGATCGGGCGGCCGAACTGCCTGCGCTCCTTGACGTAGGCGAGGGCGTCGTCGAAGGCGCGCTGGCCGATCCCGAGCATCGTCGCGGCGAGGATCAGCCGCTCGACGTTTAGCCCGGCCATCAGCTGCGTCCAGGCCTGGTCGAGCTCGCCGAGCAGGGCGTCCTCGGGCGCCTCGACGTCGCTGAGGTAGAGCGTGTTGGTCTCGGTCCCGCCCATCGTCTTGATCGGGACGATCTCCAGGCCCTTCGTCTCGCGCGGCAGCCAGATCATCGAGAGGCCCTCGTGCTTGGACTCGCCCTTGGTCGTGCGGCAGACGACGAGGATGTGGTCGGCGATGTGGGCGTTGGAGATGAAGACCTTCTGGCCGTTGAGGACGAAGCCGCCGTCGACCCGCTCGGCCGCGGTGGTCAGCGCGCCGACGTCGGAGCCGGCCTCGGGCTCGGTCATCGCGATCGCCTCGACCGCGCCGCCGGCGATCCCGCCGAGTATCTCCTTCTTCTGCTCCTCGCTGCCGAAGCGCTGCGTCGCCCCGGCGACGATCAGCGTCGTCGCGTAGCCGCCGATCGGCGCCAGCCCGCGCGAGCTCTCCTCCATGAACAGGCAGGCGTCGAGCATCGAGCCGCCCGAGCCGCCGTAGGACTCGGGGATCGTCACGCCGAGCCAGCCGAGCTCGGCCATCTTCCCGTAGAGGTCGAAGCTGTGGTGCAGCTCGTAGCCGTCGGTCAGCTTCTCGCGCTGCTCCGCCGTCCCGCACTCGCGCGCGCAGAAGTCGCGGATCGCGGCGACGAAGTCCTGCTGCTCGTTGCTCAGCGAGAAGTCCATGCGGCCGGGAGGCTATCGCCCGGGCTGGCCGTGTGGCCAGTCGTCCTCGGATGCGCGTGCGCGAACATGTTGCGGGCGCATGTGTATTACGAGTTACTAACTCACGCTACACTTACCCGCGTGGCATCCGAGATGATCGACCGCGGCCCGGAGCTCGCCCGCCTGCGCGAGGCGATCGCCGAGCCCCCGCAGCTCGTGATCCTGCGCGGCAGGCGACGTGTGGGCAAGAGCTTCCTGCTCACGCACGCGCTCGCGCGGGAGCGGGGCGTCTTCTTCCAGGCCGACGAGCAGGACGAGCGCTCCCACCTGGAGATGCTCGCGAGGGAAGTCGCCCGCCTGCTCGGGCCGCGGGTGCCGCTGCGCTTCGAGTCCTGGGACGAGGCGCTGGAGACGGTCGGCGAGCTCGCCCGCGAGCGGCCCCTGACGATCGTCCTCGACGAGTTCCAGTGGCTGCTCGCCGCCCAGCCCTCGCTGGAGTCGATCGTCCAGCGACGCTGGGACGAATGGCAGCGCGACGGCGTTCCGGTGACGCTGATCCTCAGCGGCGGCGCCCTGCGCCTGATGGAGGAGCTGCTCGCTCCGGGGGCGCCGCTGTACGGGCGCGCCGACTACCGGCCGCTGCTCGAGCCGCTCGACTTCCGCGACGCGTCTCTGTTCGGCTCCCCGCGGCTCTCCGCGGAGTCGAAGCTGCGCCGCTACGCGATCCTCGGCGGCACGCCGCAGTACCAGGTGTGGGCGGGAAGGGGCGCGCTTTCGTCGGCGATCGCCGACCGCGTTCTGAGCAGGGGCGAGTCGCTCTACGAAGAGCCGCTGCACCTGCTGCGCGAGGAGCAGGCGATCCGCGATCCGGGCACCTACTTCGCGATCGTGCGGGAGGTCTCCGCCGGCCGCACCACCGTCAGCGAGATCTCCAACGGCACGCGGGTCTCCGTCCCAAACCTGACCAAGATGCTGCGACGCCTGGTGGAGCTCGGCTACCTCGAGGCGCGCTCGCCGCTGTCGCCGCAGGGGCCGGAGGAGAGGCGGACCAGCTACCGGGTCGCCGATCCCTTCTTCCGCTTCTGGTTCCGCTTCGTCTTCCCCAACCGCAGCCTGCTCGAACGGGGCCGGGTCGAGGAGGTGCTGCGGGTCGTCGAGCGCGACATGGACGCCTACATGGGCCTGGCCTTCGAGGACTGCTGCCGCGAGTGGGCGGGGCGGTTCGCGGGCGACGCGCTGCCGGCCTCCCAGCGACTGGGCAGCTGGTGGTCGAGGGACGGCCAGACCGAGATCGACGTCGTCGGCGCCTCGCGCGGCCGCTACGACCTGCTCGCCTCGTGCAAGTGGTCCAGGTCGGCGCCCGCCGCCGCCCTCGAGCGGCTGCTCGAGCAGCGCGACTCGCTGCGTCGAGCCGGCGGCGCGAAGCTGGCGATCTTCGCCCGCGGCTTCTCCAAGCAGCTCCAGCGCCGCGCCGGCGAAGAGGACGTGGCGCTGATCGGCGTCGAGCGGCTATTCGCGTGAGGCGGTCTGGCCGGCGAGGCGCTTCGCCTCGGCCGTGCCCAGGTAGGGCGTGAGGACGAACTGGACGACCTCGGGGGCGAGCTCGAGCAGCTCGTCGCGGGTGGCGCGGCCGGCGCGGTTGCCGACGATCGTCGCCACGCCGCCGGCCAGCGAGCGCTCGATGCTCGACGGCAGCTCATCGGCGTGCGGGCTCTCGGCGCGGCCGCCCTCGAGCAGGCCGGCGACGTAGGTCATCAGGCGCTCGTAACGGTGGACGCCGTCGACGCCCCCGGCAAGCGCCTCGTTGGTGAGCAGCGTCGCGGCCTCGGGGTCGGCGGCGGCGAAGTCGAGTGTCCCGCGGACCGCCGCGGCGGCGCGCCGGTGCCACGGCCCGGGCTCGGCGCAGGCCATCTCCAGAACCACCTGCAGGCGGGCGAAGGCGGCCTCGAAGGCGGTCGCGAACTCCTCCGGCTGCTGCGCTCTCCCGTCCATCCCCGCCCCCGCGGCTCCAGGCCATCTCGACATCCGCCACCGAGCACCGGTGGCGTGCGGCAATGATAAACGTCTCTGTCTCAATGCGCCGGGTGGGCCGCCGCGCCCGGGCCGGCGCGGCCACCGGTCGACCACGCGCGACGGATGTCAGCTATCGAGACCGGGGATCTCGTCTTCGGGGAGCTCGCCGTTCGCGCGTTCGAGCTTTTCGAGGTCGACGAGGTCTCCAGGGCGGCCGGCGAGACGCTTGAAGCCGACCAGCGTGCGCAACGCGGCGACTCGGAATGGCTGCCCACGCCACGAGCCGTCGATCGCACGAGCCGCCACGGTCTCGTAATCCAGGGGTGGCAAACCGCCACGCATGATGTCGATCACGCCGTGCCGGCTGTCGACCCGCAGGTGGTGGGCGCCCGCGATTTCCTCCGCCGCATAGACCTCGCCATCGCTGAAGCGCCTGGCTCCGATGCGCTCGAAGAAGCGCTGAATCGCCTCGTCCGTCTCCGCCCCGTCCGGAACCAGGAGATCGGAGTCCTTGGTGGCCCGAAAGTACCCATGCGCGATCACAGCGAACCCGCCGATCACCACGTGCGGGAGGCCGGCCGCATTGGCGTCGGCGACGACGCCGGCGAGGTCAGGCCCGCGGATCTGGTCCGGCGCCACGGTCGTTTGCATGGACGGCGTTGTAGAAGTCGAATGCTTGGTCGCAGAGCTTCTGGCCGAACTCAAGCCGCTCCGGAATCGAGAGCGAGGCCGCGAAGTCCGCTTCCTCGCGCTCCTTCTCCTCGTTGATCCGCGCCCACTCGGCCTCGTTGCCCGGAGCCAGAAGGGTGCGCCGTTTTGGCTGCGCTGCCATAGCTCGATTCTACGCCCCTGTGCGGATCGTCGCGAAGCCCGGAACGAGACTCGAACTCGTGACCCCAGCGACAGCAAATGGTAAGGATGGGGCGAGCCCGGCCGAGCGAGTCGTCCCACCTCATGACCACGCGCCATTCGCCGGGTCCCACATGCGCCCCTTGACATCTCCGCTCATTGCGGGATCGGCGAAGTCGATGACCGCAGCCACGACCTCGCCGAAGCTCTCGGGGAGGACGGGCGGTGGCGAGCTGCGCGCCCATCGCCACCCGCACACCCGCGTAGGGGTCCTCATCGCGGATGACCTCTGCGGTCGCCGCCTCCACGTCGAATGTGACCCCGTCGTCCAGGGCGCTGGCGGCGATCTCGCAGACCGCTGCGCCGACGACCTCGGCGTCGTTGTCGAGGACTTGCGCTTGGAGGTCCACGTCGCGGGTCGGACGACGCTCGTCGAAAGCGGCAAGCAGGACGCCGCCCTTGAGCACGAACTGGTCGGCACGGCCGGATGCCGCCAGCCGGGCCAGGAACCCCTCCAGAACGTAGAGCTGCAACAGCTCGTCCACCGGGCGATGGTCGTAGCGTGCCTTGTTGCGCAGATCGAGGTAGGCGCGTCCGGCCGGCTCTAGCATTGGGTCATGGTCGTCACGCACAAGGTCGCCGCATTCGATGTCATCGAGTTGACCGAGGCCGTAGACGACGCGCCGGCCGGCGCCCGCGGAGGCGTGCTGGAGCTTCGCGGCGGGGACAAGGCGATGGTCGAGATCACCGAGCCTGCGCTCGACGCGGCCGCGCGGATCGTCTTCGCGCCGTAGTCCTCCAGGTCGATGTCCGAAGTGGTCCAGCAGAAGCCTCGTTGCATGTGGCCGAAATGGAAGTTCGGCTTGACCGACCAGTTCTCCGCCGCCGCCAGCGCCCGCACGCCATCCACCGTGGCGGGGCGCTTGAAGAACTCAGTCGCCTGTCCAAGCGTGTCCGCTGGGTAGAGCGCGAGCTGAATCGCATCGCCATCGAGGACCGTGAGGTAAGCGTCACGGCCGGCAACGGTTTCGGCAGGAGTCCCGACTCGCGGTCCAGTTGGGCCCAACGGCTCCGCTCGGCGACCAGCTCGGCGGCGCGCTCCGCGATCCGCTCGACCAGCTCCTCGGCGATGTCGAGGGTAAGCGCCGTCACGGGCTGCTGTTGATTTGCGTTCCGGCCATCGCATTGACTGTCCAGGCCGAGACCGTTTTGCATCGGCTGCATGGTGGACTAGCCGCAAAGTCCACCATCTCACCCATGTTGACATTCTCGCCCTTGTGGCCTACTCTGACCGCATGGCACAGCTGATGCAGGTCCGCCAGGCCGCCCGAACGCTGGGGGTCCACGAGAACACGGTTCGCCGCTGGGAGGAGCGCGGTCTTCTGCAGGCCGTCCGGCTCCCGAGCGGGGTCCGGCGCTTCCGGGCCGAGGACGTGGAGGCGATGCGCGCGCAGATGTTCAGCGGCTTCGCGCCGCTGCGCGAGGACGACGACGTTGTCGCCGTGACCCGCGCCCGCTCGATCGACTGAGAGGGCCGTCGTCCCGCGGTCGTAGGGTTCGAGGTCCGTGAAGGACAGCGAGCAATGGGACCCGGAGAGCACCGACCACACGACGAGGATTACTGGGCCGACCCCTGGTCTACGGCGCTGTTCGCCGGCGACCTGTTCGAGGCGATCCCGTTCGGCGACCAGCCGACGACGCTCTACCGGGCCGAGGACGGCAAGCACTTCGTCGGCGAGGTCGGCTTCGCCTACGGCCTGCTGACGACGCCGACCTGCGACATGGCCGAGCAGCGCGGGGAGGGCGAGGCGGCGCATCCCTTTCGCGTGCTCGTCCCGGTGCTTCCGCTGGCCGCAGTCGCCGAGCAGGCCGGTGCCGTCGCCGACAGCGTAAAGCTGCTGCGCAGCCGCGACACGCTGCACCCCTACATGTACCTGCCGCCGCTGCCCGGTGTCCTGGGGGAGGAGTCGGTTGCCTGCCTCTTTCGCCCCAGCCTCGTCTCTGACGAGCTGCTCGCCGAGCCGCCGCGTCGCGTCGCTCAGCTCCAACCCGAGGCGCGCCGCCACCTCAAGGTCAAGCTCGCGGCGTACTGGGGCAGGGTCGCCGTCGATCCCAAGGAGCTGCCGCTGCAGGAGCGCGGCGAGGAGGAGCTGCGCGCCGCCGATTGGCCGCCGAGCCGCTACGACGATCCTGACGCCTTGACCGTCAAGCGCGGTTGAACGCCGACTCGGCCCGGACGATTTCGAGGACATCCCCCGTCCTACGCCCGATTGAAGCACCGCGACGGCGCCCGTCAACCCCCTGCGGGGTCGGGCAGCCCCCAGCCCTCCGAGAAGCGCTCCCACAACCACAACCACAACAGCCCGACACACTGGGAACTGGGCAGTTCGGCCGATGCAAGAGCCGCTCCCGTTGGACAGCAGGGTGTGGTGGGAGTGACGAAGATCGGGCGCGGGAACGCGAGCTACTGGATCGAAGCCGTCGCCGAAGGCGGCGAGGACTACTACACGAAGCCTGGCGAGGGGCCGGGCGAGTGGATCGGCGAGCTGGCGGCCGAGCTGGACCTGCACGGCGAGGTCGACCGCGAGGACTACGCCGCCGTGCTCGCAGGTAGGCACCCCGGCACCGGAGAAGTCCTCGTGCGCCGCCCCGAGCCGCGCGTCTTCACCGACGCCGCGGGTCGCGAGCGGCGGCACGAGCCGATCCTCGGCTACGACGTGCGCTTCGCCGCGCCGAAGTCGGTCTCCTTGCTCTACGCGATCGGCTCGCCGGAGGTTCGCGCCGCCGCCCTGCGCGCCCACGACCACGGAGCGCGGAGGGGCTCGCCTACCTGCACCGCAACGCCTGCTCCGTGCAGCGCTGGCAGAGCGCGGCGTCAGCTCCCCGGCGGCGGCCGAAGTCGCCGCCTACCGCACTCGCGAGGCGAAGGACTATGGGGGCGACCCCGACAACCAGCGCGCCGACTGGCTCTCGCGTACCGAGGAGTTCGGGTTGACTGCGGCGTCGATCGGGCGGCTCCCCCACTTCGACGCTGCCCGCAAGCCGCGGATGATCGAGTGGGCCGACTGCGAGCGCGCGATCGACGACCTCGAGGCTTCTCGCTCCCACTTCGACCGCCGCGACCTGCTCTGCGCGCTCGCGAACCAGCTGACCGCAGGACGCGGCCCCACTCAGGGGCCGCATTCCGCTTGTTGAAGCGAAGCCCGGAACGAGACTCGAACTCGTGACCCCATTCCTACCATTCGCTGTCGGTCGGGGACGATATGTCTGCGAAGCATTCGAATTAGTAGGGGTTTTGTGCATTGGAGACGAGAAGTCCGAAGTCCGAATCGCGCCTAAATATGCCGCAATATGCGGCGATTGACCCGGCTTTCTGCCACTCGAGGAATATGAGTGGCAGAACGTGCCGTACACCTCAGGCCGCGAGTTCGTCGTCGATCGCCAGCTCGGCGCGCAGCCAAGCGACAGTCGCAGCCTCACCGTAGCTCCGGTCGCGGATGCCTCTACCGGCGCCTGCGCGCCCAATGCTCGTGCACCAATCGGACCGCCTCCTCTTCGCTCAGCCCTTCGACCTCCTCGGCGCTCATGTGGAGCTCGCCGACGAGGACGGCGATCACCCAGGCATCGTGCTCGACGGCCGGCTCCTCGGTGTCGACCGGGCGTGAAACCGGCTCGCCGCTGCGGATCGCCTCCCAGAAGTCGGCGCGCGAGACCTCCAGCTGCTCGCGCAGGATCGTGCCGAAGCGGCCCGAGCTGATCTTCTTCGAACGGTCGTGGGAGATGTGGGTCTGAAGGAGCCGTCCGTCCGGGAGCAACTTCTCGAAGAAGACATGGGCCTGCCTGCGGCCGCCGCGCTCGCCGGCCGCAATCTGCCGCCAGCCGTCGATGCCGAGAAACCTCTCGAGGTCGGCCCAGCTGGGCGAAGCCGGCGTCACGCCGGCTGCGGAGCCCGAGTCTCCTCAGGCGGCGCCGGCGAGAAGAGCGAGTGCCGCTCCTCGGGGGCGGTGAGCGCGAACTTCAGCAGATAGGCGAGCTGGCCGCGGCGATCGGTCTGCATGTAGAAGTCGAGGCGGTCGAGGAAGTCCTCGGCCTGCGCCCCGACGAGCTCGATCAGCTCCCCGAGCGCATCCTCGTAGCTCTCGCCTCCGGCGATCAGACCCAGCTCCGGCAGGCGGATGACGAATTCCCCCTCCGAGACGCTGACCCGGGGATGGAAGGAGAACCCCTCGAGCAGCATCGCCAGATCCTCGACGGAGACCAGCACCGCCTGCTCCTTGCCGCGGTGACGGTCGATCACCTGCGGGCGGTGAGCGTGGACCGCCTGATCCATCAGATTCGAGAGACGCGCCTTCGCCCGGGCGAAGGCCTCATGCTCGAAATAGGTAGTCGCCACGCTATTCATCGGAGGCGAAATCCTACACTAGGTAGTCAATCTGGTCAAGTTGGTCACGATCGGCAACCTCTTCGGGATCGAGCGGCGGCGCTGCGTCCGCGGCATCGTGGAGCAGGTCGCCGAGGCGGTCGGCGGCCGTCACCTCAACCCCGGCGTCCTGCGCCCTCGCGTTCGCAGCAGAGGCGACCGGGGTCGTGGTCGAGTTCGGCGGCGGCGGCGAGCAGGGCCTCGATCTGCTCGGCGGTGTCGAGGTGGATCGGCGGCTTGGGCTTCACGATCAGCAGGCGCTCCTTGCCCGCCGCCGCGTTCTCGGCGATCCGCTTGTACTGGACGGCGAGGCCGAGGAACCAGGAGAGGACCTTGATCGTCTTGTTGATCGAGCGGTTCGTATGCCCGAGTGGGCGGCGTCTCCTGCGGAGTCGTGGTGGATCTGCGCATCGGGGAGCGCTCGGCGAGGGTGGTCAGCGCCTGGCACTACGCGACGGAGGGCGCGGCTCCACGGCTGGTCACCGCCTACCCCACCCCCGTACAATCAGAGCCATGGCAGCAACGCGTGAGATCGCGATCGGTGGCTTGGTCGAGCTGACCAAGGCAGTCGGCGGTGCCCCCGCGGGCGCTCGCGGTGGCATCACCGACGTGCTGGATGGCGACAAGGTGATCGTCGAGCTGACCTCGCTGCCAGCCGAGCCGATACTCGATCGGATCGTGGTCGTGCCGGTCGAGAAGCTGCGCGTCCTGTAGCGACTCCTCACGCCCCCACCGCCGATTTGCAGCGACTCGCCGAAGCCCGGAACGAGACTCGAACTCGTGACCCCTTCCTTACCATTCGCTGTCGCTGGGGGACGGTGCGTCTGGCGGAAAGCGGAGGTTTGCAGGTATTTTGCAGGGCTGCCGACGTGAAATCGGGCGGTCGAATGGCCGCCCGATATGTCGCAATATGCGGGGATCGACCTGGCTTTCTGCCACTCGAGGAATCCGAGTGGCAGAACGAGGCACTTCCGGCGAGAAGTGCCGGACGGCGGGGCGGTTCGAACCGTGCGGCCCTGCAGTGATTTCGGGGGTTCCCGCTCGGACAGTCCGATTATGAGCCCGAACCCGGGACTACGCCGGGCTACGTGGAGCACGGCTTCAAGCGGCTTCCGCCAGATCGAGCTACGTGGAGATCGGCTGGGATCTGTGGGGCTTCTTGCCCCAACCGCCCAGCAGCGCGATGCGATAATTCCCTTCGTTGAACGCGCCACCACTGACCGAGCGAAAAACGGCTAGCAACGAAGCTGATGCCACGCTTGTCCTCCAAAACGGCCGTGTCGAGCTTGCGTTCGATGGCCTGCACGGCACCGGCGCAATGGGAAGCGTGGCCGCGGGCCGCATCCACACCGCGATCGGAAATCTCGTGGAGTCGCCTCCGTTCCCACGGTTCGGCCCGGATCGGGCTACCTGGGAAGAGGATCAAGCGCTTGTTCGCCAGCTAGGCGCGGAGCTAGCGGAGGCGCTACTCGGTGATCCGGATCTGCAGCCACTGCGCCAGCGCTTCGTCGAGCGGCCTCCCATCCGGCTGTGGATAGAGTCGGATCAACCAGAGATCCTCGGGCTTCCATGGGAGCTACTCACCCCCGACACAGGCCCTGAATCGCCGACGCTGGCTGAGCAGTGCGAGATTATCCGAGTGCCGCTGGGCGACGAGGCTAGCGCCGAGCCGGCGCGAACCCCGAACCAAGGCTCGGCGCTGCGCGTTGCGATCATCTCTCCGCGACCGGCGGGCCCCGCCGACGTACCGCTGCAGCCAGCCCTGGGCCCGGCGCTGGCAACCGCGCTATCCGCTCCCCGCACCATCCAACTAAAGGTGATCCGCCCGCCGACCCTCGCCGCGCTGCAGCGCGAGATCGCCATCGGCGGCCGCTTCGACGTCGTCCACTTCGACGGGCACGGTCGCGAGGGGCCAACCGGCACCGAGATCGTCTTCGAGGACTCCGCCGGCGACCCGAGCCCTATCGGCGCCGACACCTTCGCCATCGCTCTCGCCGACGCCGAACCGCGGCTGATCCTGCTCAACGCCTGCCGCTCGGCCTCAACCGGGGCAGGCTCCGAGCCGGCACCCCCGTTTGCGGCGACCCTCTGCCAGCGCCTTCCCTCGGTCCGTGTGGTCGCAATGCGCTACGCAGTCAGCATCGACTTCGTCGAGGCGCTGGTCTCCTCGCTCTACCCACTGCTGGCGGACGGCCATAGCGTAGGCAAGGCGATCGCGACCACTAACGCGCGACTGGCGGGCAGCTGGCGGGCAGGCGGACCCAGCGCCGTGCCGCTGTTCGTAAACCTGACCGCGTGGGCGTCGTCGGCTTTCGAGGAAGACGACCTCCTAACGAACGACCCGTCCACCCCACCGGTTGACTGGCGACAGGCGGCACCAGCGTTGTTCTGGGCAAACGAGATCGAGCTCCTACATAGTGCGCTCGATCGCGATCGAAGAGTCCTCGTCGCCGGGACGCTAGGGGCGGCCACTTCCAAGGTAGTCGAGCAGTTCGCCCACTACGCGACCGCGACCGGTGCCTTCGAGCGAACCGTCAATTGCCTCGGCGACACCGCCGACGCCGCGCCCGAAGGAACGCTGCATTTGGTCAAACTCAACCCCGGAGACGATCCCAAGACCGCAGCGGCGGCCTGCGCCGAGCTGATCACTGCGGGGCCGCACAATGCCGCGATCGCGCTCATGACCGACGGCAGGACGCTCGGCAGCGTCCTGCACATCGGCGATGACATGGTCCCGCCGAGCCTGATCGCCGTCCAGCTACGCTCGCTGCTCGGTGGCCGCGATCCGCTCGGCGACGGCGCCGAGGCCGCGCAGGCGTGGCAGCTACTCCTCGCTTGCCAAGACGACTTCGAGGCGGTCCGAGAGCTGGCGGCCGCCAACAGCTTGGAGCAGGCGGTCGAGCTGCTCCAACGCCTGCTCTGGGGTGCTGACCTCAGCGGATTCGCGCTCGCAGACCCGCTCCGCCAGGCGCTCTCCTCGCTCGGCGAGGAGGAGGCGAAGCTGGTATCGTTCGTCGGTCTCTCAGGCGGCGGTCTGGTCTACCGGGAGATGCTCTCGCTCGTGACCACCGGCGGCGTCCAAGACGCCTCGTTCACTGAGGCGCTTGGTCGCCAAGTCGAGGCCGAAGAGTGGGACGCGGCCCTCCAAGCCGTCGCGGCGACGGGGCTGTTTCGCCTTGTGGAGGGAGTCGCTCCGAGCCCGGCAGTCTTGCTTACGGCGCACCAGGCGCTCGGCCTGCGCGAGCGCCTGGCGGCCTGGGCGGGGGAGGAGGGCCTCAACACCTTGAGCGGTGCCTTTGCGCGAGCCTCGATCGCGTTTTCCGCTGGCTTCGACGAAGCCTTCCGCGGGGGCCGCGCCGATACTTACTCGTCTTTCCTCGCTTCAGGCGACGCGCTCCTTAGGCGGGCAGCCGAAACCGGGTTGCGCGAGCGCGACGACGACCTCGCCGCTCGAGCCCTCTTCCAGCTCCTGGTTCGACCAACCCCGGAGCCGGGGCCAGCATTGCGGGCCATGGAAGCGCTGGCCGCGATCCACCCTGTGGAGGATCTACCCGAATTCAAGTCCACGCTGCTGGCCTGGCGTGCCCGTGACACGATCGACCGCGAGCTGTGGACCGACGGGCTCGCCCAAGCCGAGCAGGCCCTCGCGGTCACCGGTGCCGAATGGAAGCACATGCCGAAGACCTACGTCCAGATCATGCGCAGCCGAGCGTTTTGGCGAACGGCGCGAATGGAGGAGGCAGAAGCGAGCCTCGCCGACGCGGCACGCTCGGCAAGGCCAGACCAAGAGGCGGCTGTCGCCTCGGCCTGCGCTGACTTCGCCCAATACCTGCACCTCGACGCAGAGAAATCCGAGCAGCTGCGGCGCCGAGTCGGGGCTCCAAGGGAGGAGGCAAGCGCCATGCGCCGGGCGATCCAAGCCGAAGAAGAAGGTGAGATCGGCGCTGCGTTCGCGCTCTGGCTGACCAACCTGCGCGAGCTCCAGACCGAAGGTTCGGCGACCGCGGTCGCCTTCGGCCTTGAGGAGCTGGGCCGGCTCTGCGCTTTCTTCGGCGAGCACGAGGACGCGGTGTTCTGGCTGCGCCGTCGCCTGCATGCAGGCGCCCGCCTTGGACTCGATCCCGAGCAGCCGCTGCGCTACCTCGGGGCCTCAGCAGAGCGAGCCGGGCAGTTCACTGAGGCGAGCTCATGGCTTGGCGACGCGCTGACCGCGGCGCGTGCCAAGCGAGACGAGCGGGCGGAGGCCGAGTGCCTCTACGAGTTGGGGCTGGTCGCGATTCAGGTCGACGAGAAGGGAACGGGCGGCGGCCGCGAGGAGCTTGAGCGAGCACGCGAGGCCTTCAAGCGTATCGGCCAGCCACTGCACGTCGGCGATTGCTGGATGATGCTCGCACAGGTGGAGGCTCGCGCCAGCGACATGTCCGCCGCCTGGGCGGCGGCCGCTCAGATGACGAGCTGGTTCAAAACCGGCAAAGCAGACGCCGAGCGCCGCGAGCGAGAACGACAGGTGATCACCATGCTCGAAGAACGTGAGAAGTGAGAGCGTTCGGAGGTTCTTGCCTCGGTAAGCGCCAGCCTCTAGGCTGGCGCGGTAATGGTAGGCGGCATGGCTTCCAGACTTGCAGGCGACGGCAGCGTGGAGATCTGGCTGAACGGCTGGCACGTCCGCTTCCCCGCGGACGGCGGCGAACCAAGCGTTTCCGAGGGTGCCCCCCCGGACCCCCTGCCGACAAGCGAAGAGGCCGAGGTGACTGTCAGCTCCTTCGACTCCGCGACCTTTGTTAGCCGCGGAAGTTGGATTGTCGGGCTGCGCGACTCCGATTTCACGGTGACTCCGGTCGAACCGGAGGAAGATGACGAAGATGGTGTCTATTACATCCTGGACTGAGCGACGACCCTCGGATGGCTGACCCAGGCAGCGTGCAGACTGCGGTCGACCGCTACCGCGACCTGGCGAAGTACCTGATCGGCATCCTCGCCGCGATCGGCGCCCTGATGGTGGCTGGGACGCAGCTCTCGTCGATCGGCGAGCTCTCCTGGAGCGACAATGCACCGCGCCTAATTGCCGCGTTCGCCGGTCTGGCGGTGGCGCTAGCAGCGGTGGTTTGGGTCGTCTGGCGCGCGCTCGACGTTCTCCGGCCGGTCGAGATGTCGTTGGCGGAGATCGGCCACAAACCAAAACTGCGAGACGCGATCGAGGGCGAGCCGCAGCTACTCGGCGGCGCCAAGCGGGTGAGCGTGCTGGCAACCATGATTAGGGACTCGCCGCTCACCTCTCCAGAGCAGCGCAAGGAGTGGCGCCAGGTCGCCACCCGGGTGCGCGGTCGTGCCGCCTTTCTCGAGATGCAGCGCCGCTTCAACCGGGCCTGGCGCGAGATGATCGGCGCCGCGGTGATCGGTGCCGCTGGCATCGCCGTCCTCGCCTGGGCCGCCAACCCAGGCGAGGAAGCGAACAGTGAGCCCGGTCCGTTGGTAGCACCGGTGCCAACGCCGGTCCTGATAAGCCTCACCAATGGCGGTCGCGCGGCGCTTGCGGAAGCGGTCGGCCGCCAGTGCCCGGAACCGGTCGCCGGCCTCGTGATCGGGGGCTCGCAGACGCGGCCCGTAGTGGTGACGACTGCGGTCGACCCGCGTTGCAGGCCAGCCCAATTCGTGCTCTCGCCGACCTGGGGGCATGCGAACAGCCTCAAGCAGGCAGGACAGTGACGCCAGTGCCTTGTCCCCCCTCGCCAAGGGCTTGCTCGCGATCCTCTGCGGAGGCTGACCAGCGATGCCGATCCACCGCCCCTGCCTATGCGGACTGTATGGAACCGCGCCCTCCTCGGGCGTGCGCGGAGATGCCCTGGGCTGATCCATGGAGCCAGACTCCGCACCAATCTCGTGTCGAGAGCGACCGCGATTCGAGGGGAACCTCTACGACCTTCGGGTTCCCTACACGGACGGTCCGCTTATTGAGGATGGTCCGTGAGACCCGCTGGACTACGTAGAGCACGGTTTCAAGCGGTTTCCGGGCGATCAAGCTACATGGGGAACGTCTGGAATCCGTGGGGCGTCTTGCCCCAGGATCCCGAGCCCTGCAGGAACGATGCATGGTTGTCGGTCCGAGCGTTTCTACCGGCTCTCGGTCGGCTCCAGTTCCAGCCCCCACTCGCGGCAGACCGCCAGGAGGGCATCGGGAGCGGGTTCGGTGAGCTCAATCGGGTCGGTCTCGATCGGTTCGCCCGGCCTTGAGGACGACGAGCGCGGGCTGACCGTCGACTCGAGATTGGAAGCGCAGGGCGCCAGCGCTGAAGCCGCGCCAGACGGCACGGTTCGGCTGGTCCCTGCGATGAATTGACAGCGTGTCACTGGCCCGAAGCGAACACCTTGGAATATCCTTTGTCGGTGTCCGTGCGCCCACCGGATCGAAGCCCCGCCCTGAAGCTGCCCCTGACCAACTTGCCCTGGCGAGATTTCGAGGAGTTTGTACTTGAGGTCGTCAGCCAGGTGGATTCCCTCGATGAGTGTCGACTCTACGGACTCCAAGGGCAGGCACAGTTCGGCATCGACCTTATCGGGCGTACCGGTGGCTCCGACTACGTTGCATATCAGGTGAAGCAAGAGGGCAGACTCACCGTTGGCCGCATTTCCGCTGCAGTCAATACCTACATCTCAGCCGGCCGCAAGTTCGACGCGAGGAAGTTCGTATACGTGAGTTCCGCAAGTGCGCGCAGCACGACGATCCAAGACGAAGTGAGCGATCTGCATCGTGCAATGCCCTCCGACCTCAGCTTCGCCCTCTACGACAGCGAGTGGCTCACGGCGGCCATTCGCAGCAACGACATGCGCGGACTCGTAGCCCGCTACTTCGGCATCGAGTGGGCCCGGGCAATCCTGGGCGACCCATCCCGGAAGCCATCGACGGCCCACTCACCGGCTGATGCGAAGGCGGCCTACCTTGTCGCCCTTCGCAGGGCGATGAACGCCGGGCCTAGTTACTTCCCAATCGACCTCGACCTGTCCAGTATCCGACAGCCTGTGCGCATCCTCGGCATAGAGCGCAAGGAGGCGAGCTTCGCGGAGGCACTAGAGGAAGTACGGTCGCAGACTGAGCCGAGCAGCGAGCGCCCGACCTTCCGGCTTGAGCCAGGCGGAGCAGACGACAGCGAGAACTTGGACTGGGAAGAGTTGCTCTCCACGTCCCGCCGACTTGTCGTGTTGGGGGATCCAGGTACCGGCAAGTCGTGGCTTCTGAGATTCGCGGCCTTGACCCGCAAGAGCGATGCCTTCCCGGTTTTCGTGTCTCTCGCAAGACTTTCGTCCCACTCCGGAAGCGCCGCGCAGGATGTGGCGGATGCCGCTCTCGCAGCCATCGGCCTCTCGGATGACGAGTCGAAACGGCAGCTCGGGGATGCCGTTCGCAGGCAGATCGACGACGGACGGGCACTGCTCCTATTCGACGGCCTCGACGAGGTTGCTCCAGAGAGGCTCGAAGAGGTGCGCCGCCTGTTGGCCGAGATCGCCTCGATCGAGCGTCTACGCATGGTCGTGACCAGTCGCTTCGCTGGCTACGCGGACGCGCCGATGGCACTCGGACCCGGGGGACGCGAGGTCGAGGTAGTCGGCTTCGACGCACATGAGGTTGGATCCTTCATCGATGCTTGGTTTCACGGCAATCGAACTGCGGCAGAACTGCGGAATCGGCTGCTAGGCGAGGCTTCGCTGCGCACCCTTGCTCGTAGCCCGCTTCTTCTTTCGTTTATCTGCCTGATCGCCGAGAGTGGCGGAGATCTCCCCATCAGGAAAACGTCGCTCCTAGAGACCATCATGCACATGGTTCTGGGACGTCGCTGGCGCGGCGACTCCGCAGGTCATGTTGAGAGAATCGATGCGAAGCTGAGGCTGTGCGGGCGACTCGCATTTGCTGGCGCGGAGGCGGGTTTCCCGCTATGGATGCCAGCGCAGTTCGTATCCCGTGCGGTCCGCGCCACGCCCGACTATGACTGGCTTGAGGCAAGTGCGCCTGCTGATCGCGGCGTTGTGCATGAGCTATCCCAACTCGACGGAATCCTGGTCCCCCCCCGGATCGGGTCGAAACGCTCCCCTCTCGCAGGGTCCCTACTCATTCCAGCATCGGTTGCTGATGGATTACTGCATCGCGCGTCATCTCGCTGACATGGACGAACGAGAGCGATCCGCGGTTATTGACACACGGCGGACGCTTAGCCCGCAGTGGAACGAGGCCCTTTCCCTCCTTCCGGGCCGACTTGAGGATCAGGGGGATACCGTGCAAGCACAGGCAGCACTAGACCGGATCCTCTTGCCAAGGCGACCGGATCCGTTTCATTGGCGGCTGCTGCTCGGCGCAACCGCCGCCGCCCAGTGTACCGGTGACCCGTTCTCCAAGACCCGTCGGACGGTAGTCAACGAGCTAGCACGCCTTCTTCGGTCGAGTGCGCGCATCGATGTATCTCGGGCCGCGAATGCCCTAGCGCAATTCGGACCCGAGGGCGTTGACACCCTTGCTTCCGCACTCATGTCAGATGACCCCTACCGGGACTCCACCGTACTGACTCGCGCGCTCGCACAGTGCGGACCGCAGGGTCGGGCCACCACTCTTGCGATATTGGAAGACCCGAAGGAGCGGGCCCGGCTCCGATGGGGAGGGTTCGAGGCGCTGGCAGAGGTCGGGGCCGTGGAGGCCGTTCCGATCCTTGCCAGCCTCCTTGAGGAAGCTTTACCCGGCGACAACCAATCGAGGCAGGTGGCGTACTTGCTCGCCCAATTGGGCGAGCAGGGAGAGGCGGCCTTGATCCGGTGCCTACCGTCGGGCAACCCAGAGACGGTGGTGCAGGCTCTCCACGGGCTGGGACGCATCGGCTGCCGGACGAGCGACTCCGTGCTGCCATTCTTGGAGGCCAGAGACCACGGCCTGCGAAAAGCGGCGGTCGCGGCGCTGGCCCGCGGCTGCGGGGAAGAAAGCGTCCGGTGGCTCGCCGACATCGCCGCCGACGAGTCATTCCGGGTGCGGGAAGCGGTTGCGCGGCAGGCGCGCGAGCTCGGCGCCGCCGCCCCGCCACTGCTGGCTCGGCTGGCGGCCGACGAGGCACCGGATGTCCGCCACGCGGTTGTGGAGACCCTTTCGCCGCGGGACGAGAGCACCGCCGGGATCCTGAAGGCTCTCATGGAAGACGAGCAACCGAGCATTCGATCAGCTGCCTGCCGAACCGCTGGACGTTGGCTCAAGGAACAGGCGGACGACAATGGCCTCGCCGAGAGACTGAAACACCGGCTGGCCGATGCCGACATGGGCGTCAGGCTCGCGGCAGCCGAGGCCATTGGCGATGGTGCTGAGGTGGCCGAAGTTCTGAACACATCCCGTGACTACCATGGGCTCCCAGATTCAGATACCAAGCACGCTACTAACACGATTGTCAACCACAATCTGCGGTCCCTCGCGAGCACGCTGTCATTGGCCTCCCGCCAATACACGGATGCATACATTCGCCTGCTCATCGTGATCCTGCGGCACGTCGACCAGCGACCCGCATTTGCCAACACACCTTTCGCCAAGCGCGTGCTTGCGTCGAGCGGCGACGGAGAAAGGGCGCTCAGCATTTCTATTTCGGGGACCACCGAGGAGCGCAGGCTGGTCGCGGCGGCGCTTCCTATGATGCCAGCGGACACGCCCACGCGCATCGCACGGCTTCTGCTCGCAGGCGACCCCGAGCCGGCTGTCCGCCGCACGGCACCGGACATCACGCAGATCGACCGTGAATTCATCGACGCGATAGCGGACTGGCTATCGCGCTCGGAACACTTCCATCCGCCGGAGAGCTGGGAGGCGATCACTAAGTCCCTCCTTCAGATCGATCCGGGCGTTGCCGCCGCTGCGATGACTGCGCTTCTTACTCACGACGGAGTTGGGGACAACCTGACTCAGGCTCTGTACGAACAGTCGCTCAATCTGAACCTCCTGCTGAATTCCAACGAACAGGACGACGACCAGCTCCTAGAGCGCCTCACGACAATGATGGCTATAGACCGTCCGGTGCGCGGCGTCAAATCCGCTCAAGCCATCGAGCGTCGGTGGCGCGATGCGCTTGAGGCCGGCCTGTTGCCACGAGTGGCGCGAAACCGAATAGTGTCCAGTCTGCTCGACTGGCCCGGTCGAGAAGGGGAAGCGCTGAAGGCAGCTCAGGAAGCGACCTCGGCGTGGCCTGGCTGGACCGAGCTAAACAGCGAAGCCTCGGCGCACTGGTTGTGCGGGGATCTCCGTCGAGCCGCCCGATCGATGCGCCAGGCCGCAAGGGCGCCCGAGGGCTACTCCCGCTCCCTTGCCCGCGGCCGGGCTGCGCGCATTGCGATGTGGAGGGGAGCACACTCCTCGGCCATAGAGCTTCTCGCAGGCCTTGACTCCGACCCGGACCACGGTCGCGCTCTCTGGTCCGCGAGGATCCTCTCGCGCCTGTGCGCGTGCGATCCAAAGCAAGTCGAGGAGGCCGCCGCACAGGGCAATCACTACGGTGACCGTGGGTGGCACTCCTACGGTCACTATCGGATACTCCTTGCACACATGCAGAATCCAACGTCCGGACTCGCAGCCAGACTGAAGAAGAGCATCGAACAATTGCGTTCTCGCGCTAGCCGGGTCGCGGCAGCCAACGACATCGCTGCGGTCCTTGCGGCGTGGTCGGAAGAAGGGCAATTCGTGACTCGGGCCGAATCGAATGAGTTGCAGTTGGCTGTATCTCGGGGCTGTAAAGCCGCCGACGCCGCTTGGCTCGCCCCCAACGCCCGATAACCCCTACTTATGGAGACCCTGCCGGACGAAGGTACGCGGCGGGCGGAGCAGAGCCAAAGACTGGCGTCCGCGGCGACTTCAACCCGCCCCGAGCACTTGCCTAACTCCTGTCCACCCGCAGCGGGTTGGTCTCCCTATCCAATCTCCCGGGCGAGCCCTTCAGGAACGCCTTGTACTCGTCGCAGTCGAACCGCTTCCCACAAGCGGTGCACTGTTTTTTCAGCTCCTCGGTGATCCGCTCCCCAACAGGCTTGTCCCTCTCAAGCAGAGATCCACCGGCTACAGCGACGGGGCCTTTTGCGAATTGGATCGTCGTGGCCCGCAATTGCTCGACCTGACCTACGGTCCATTCCAGCGCCTTTTCGACTAGCTCATCGTCGACCGGAACGACGAGCAGGCGATCTTCCGGATCGCGCTCGTTGACAAAGAAGAGAACGCAGCGCTCCGGAAGTATGCCGGTCCGCTCCCGGTAGAGTGCGGCGTACGTGGCCACCTGCCTCACGTAGTCGATCTGGGACTCCGAGGCAGCTTTCGTTGCCTTGAAATCCCAGATCTCCTCATCGCCAGACTTGGCTTGGATCTCCTGGCTCTCAACGTGGCCCAAGAGCTCCTCGCGGTCATCCCAGCTCCACAACCTCTGATAGGTGAGTGAATCGGGCAGTTGGAGCACCAGGTCGATGATTCCGGTGAGCAGGATCTTCTTCTTCCCCGCGAAGCTCTCGGGAATCACCTCTCGCACGGATTTGAGCTGATACTCGGTGTGCTTAGCACCGCGGATCACCGTCTCCACCGGCCGCTGCATCTTCGAGGAGTCGCTTTTCGTCTTGTAGAGGTTGTCCAGAATCCGCTTGAGCACTTCTTCCCGCGTGCTGAAAGCGGTAACGATGCCCCTTGCGCGCAGGACCCGGTAGTAATGCTCGAGCTGGTCGGCCAGTTCGGAACGATTGGCGAGTACGCCATCCTCGGCATAGCGGCGGGCGAGCCACTCCATTGCGTGATGGAGCAGCCTGCCCTCCATCGCCTGCACCTGCTCATAGGGCACAAAGCCAACGTGCTTCTCATACGCCCATGCGCGCGGGCAGCGTCGGTGGGCCAACAGATCCCCGGTGTAGGAGACTTCGATAACCTCGTTCATGACGACCAGTTCCGGATCGAGATCTCGCCCGACTGCTTCGCCTCGACGTCAGCGAACAACGACTCGATTCCCTTGTTCAGCTTCATCATCGGCCGGGGATCCTTTGGAGCGTGGAGGATGCTTAGGTGCTCCTTGGCCCGCGTAATTGCTACATAGACCTCGCGCTCCCGATCCGCGGTCGCGCGCCGCATCACCGTCCTGCTGCGCGTCTTGGGCTGTTCATCGACGACGGTGTACGCAGGCGATTCTCCGCTGAAGAGCATCGTTGCCAACACGGAACTGGGATCGGCCTCCTTGCCCGTCATGGCGACGTAGACACGGTCGAACTCCAGGCCCTTTGCCTGGTGGTAGGTAAGCAGAGCGATCGCGTCCTCACTGAAGGCCTCGACCTCAAGGTCGTCCTGGCCGCCAGCCTCAACCAGTTGACCGAAGGCACCAAGCATTTGCCAGTACTGCTCAGGCCACTCAATCTTCCCGTCGTCCCTACGCCGGGGGACCATCGGGTTCTCGAGCGACTTTCGACCTCGGGAGCGGGTCACGGCGATATTGGCGTCGAGCAACTGCGTGAAGAGCGCCTGACGAAAGAGCTCGACCGTATAGCCGCTGTCGCGGAAGGGCGGCATCGAGAGCAGCCGGGCGACCAGGCCGCCGATCGACACTTTGATCTCTCCCTCGGGGCGTGACACTAGGTCCTCGCGCATCTCGTCGAGCATGAGGAGCAGGGGCCCGAAGACAGGTCCGGGGACGCCCACGTTGCCGCCGTCGCTTTTGATCGTCCGCTTCTGGACCTTGGCGTGGTCTCCATTAATCCTGAACGGAGGTGGAGCGCTAACCGCGAAAGCCGCCTTGTCGAAATCCTGGTTGGAGGCCCAGACGCCAACCATGCCGCGCCTTCCAGTCTTCTTGCTCACTTTGCCGGCTGGCGCTTTTGTCACCGGGTCTATCAGGTAGGAGATCAGCCCAAGCACGTCGTGGACAGCGCTGCCGACCCTCGCCGCGGACTTGTTTCGTGGATTGTAAACGCGAAGGTCCCGTGCCTTGAGAGCATCGCGCATGTCAAGGGCGGGCCGGTTGCCCTGTTTCGTGCTCACCTCCGAAGTAGATGCCATGAGGATCGCCACCGAGGGCGGTGCCTTCTCTCCGATCTCAAGGATCCGCCCTGCTCCCAGGGCGTCAATCTCAGCGGCGACGTGCTCGCAAACCGAGGTCCACTCGCCCTCAAGCAGACGTACCGGGGTGCCAGCCAGCTTGCCGTCCGCACCGACCACCGTCTTGTCGAGGGAGTCGCTCGCGAGCACCGTCGCATCCCGAAAGGAACGAGCGAAGTCGACGATCGTGGTGCTACTTCGGTTGTTGACCTCAAGCATCTCACGCCGGTAGGGAAGGTCTTCTGCCTGGCAGTCGGGCTTCAAGTTGTCAAAGCAGGCGATATCCGAGCCGCGCCACCGATAGAGCGCCTGGTCGTCGTCTCCGACGACGGTCAACTTCACACCCTGGTCTTTGGGCCAAGCCAGATGGATCGCATACTGGATGGGGTTGGTGTCCTGGAACTCATCGACGAAGACATGCTGGAGGCTACCCTTCAGGTTGTGTTGGCGCTGCAGGAAGCGCCGCAGGAGAAGGGCGAAGTCCATGGTGTAGTTCGTCTCCAGTTGGGCGGCCCACATTTTCTGGATCCTCGTCAGGTTCTCGGTCAGGCCAGCGGGGCCTATCGCCGTCTCGATCCCATTGGGAGTTTCGTTCTCCATGCAACGCGGAAGCCAGGTCTCGACGTGCTGGTTGATGATCGCCAGGAGGAGGTCGACCCGATCCAGGCCGGCCATATACGTGCTCCACGGTGGTCTGAACAGGGAGATGACCTGGGGAAGATTGAAGAGCTCGTCCAGAAGGTTCTTCCCATCAGCCTTGAAGGCATAGTGTCTGCACTGCAGGAAGCGCAGTCGCGTCTCGACCTCGTCAATCACCTCCTTGCCTTCCTCTAGGTGCTCAGCGTCAAACTCGGTCAGCAATTCGTCACAGAGGGAGTGAATCGTGCCTATTCGCAGATCGTGAACCCGAGGATCCTCGAGCGCAATTCCCTTCGCAACGGCGGCGCTGAGGAGACCGTCACTGCGTTCAACCATTCGCACTGAAAGCTCCTGGGCAGCTTTTCGGGTGAAGGTCGTGACCATGACTCGCGTCGGATCGACGGCTCCGACAAGCAGCTCATAGAGAACCCGCCAGACCAGCACCTCAGTCTTGCCGGCTCCCGGGCCGGCAACAATTTGCAGAACAAGGTCGTCGTCTCGCACTTCGACGATCTCCTTGTGGGTTCGCTCCAGCGGAGGTCGTTCCGAGGCAAGCAGTGCATCGTTGGCGAGCTCGAAAAAGATCCCCGCCGGCAGCTTCTCCCTGGCTTTGGGAGTAAGGGTCCTCACCAGCGCTGATGCCTCAGCTTCTTGGGCCTTAGCCACGAGTCGACCCTGTTGCCCCGCCAAGACTCATGCGGCCGATTCTTGCAAACCCCTCGGTGGAACTTAGGATCGGCTAAGCGGCCTGAGCGACTCGCTTGCTTCTGCGGGCGGTCCTGTAGAGATCGAGGACGTGGTCGGTCAGCGCCTGGATCTCGCCGGGCGTGTTCTGAAGCTCGTTCCAACCCGTTGCCCCCTGGGAGCCGAAGCCCCACTCGCCCTCGGTCCAGGCGCAGTCATCGGCGATCCTCTCGATCTCCTTCTTGAATTCCGCCTGCGAGGGGATGAGGTCGTCACCGAGACAGAAGACGATCTCATCCATCAGAGTGCCCATGCTTGCGATGCCGACACCGTGTACGAGGCGGGATTTCCGCGGCGTCTCTTCCCATGCTCGTGGGAAGCAGTCGGCCACCGCTGCCCAGTAGGCCTTCAAGATCCGAAGCATCGCCTCAGTGTCCCCTTCGCCGCTCAGGGAGTCGAAGTGCTCATACAGGGCACCATCCTCAAGGCTCGCCGAGAGCATGGTCAGGATCGAGTTGTCCTTGATCACACCGTCGATGATCGTCGGCGTCTTGATCCGGTACTGAAGGGGGGAGTCCTCGTCGAGGTTCAGCCTCTCAAGAAGCACAGCCGGATAGCGCCGGCGGAGCAGGGCTACCGGCAGGTCCTCGGCCGGCGTTCCCGGCAGCAACTCGTAGATCAACCCCTTCGGCAGTGGTTTGGTCGAGTTGACGAGGATGAACTGGGAGCGCTGTTCGGAGACGTCCTCGGCGATGAAGGCCGTCACGAAAACAGGGAAGCCATCGATGTCCGCTTCCCGCAGAGCAGCTGAGCGTTGCTGACCATCGACGATCCAGCCCGGCTTCATCTCGTCGGGCTGCTCGTCGTCCACGGGAATCACGATCTCACCGACCCTGGACTTCGCGCCTTTCGCCTTCCGCCTTCCATCGGCAGGCTTGAAGCGCACCCGCTTGTCGAAAGCAACCACAAGGGCGTTCGGAAGGATCGCGTTCGTGGTCTCCAGGTAGCGCTTGATCGAGCCGATGTGCGCCTGGGCCTCGGAACGCTGATAACCGTCGAGCAAGCGGTCGTCGGTTCGGTGAATCCTTGAGACGGTCGCAAAGCGCGGAAGCGCCTTGCCGTCAATCGCGAAGGTGTAAAGCGAACGCTCACCCTGCTTCACCTCAAGCGCCTCTACTCGGATCTCCGATTTCGCCATCTCCCCTCCTCACCGGCCGGCCGCGACGGCCCGTCCGTGTCTCGCGATCGTGTTCTCGAGCCTCTTCCCAAAGGCATGCAAGTTGTGGAAGCCGCGACGCTTGTTGCGCTCGGTGCCGCGAAATAGGATCCCCTCGACGCCCGCCTCAGAACAGACACGACAACCGCATTCCTGCCAGGGCGCAGCGGCAAGGGTCTCCCGGTATTCCTCCCGGCGATCCTTTTTCGGGTCGTGGAGCTCCTGGTAGGCGCAGAGGCAGTCGAGCGCCTCCTCGAGGCCGACGGTCCCCTGGTCGTACGCCCTCACGGCCTCGAGCGCCGCGCGCTCGAGTTGCTGCGCCTCGGCCTGATCAATGCGCCCCGCGCGGACTTTCGCCTGAAGCCGGGCGTTGCCATCGACCTGCGGGATCCGCAGGGCGACGAAGGCCCGCTCGGGGGTCCAGAAATTGTGGCGCTCATCCTTGAACGCCTGGCGGAAGGGCGAGGTGCTGTCGAAGCTGGATATCCCGAACTCCTCGAAGCGCGGTATCGACTCGCATCTAGTGACGCCGAACAGATGGATCTCGGTCTCGGGATCGCGCACCTCGTCGATGGACTCAAGAACGGCGAGGATCTCTGGCGTCTTCAGCGGCACGAGCCCTCCGATAGCCACTCGCGTATAGCCGACATCTTGTAGCTCCTCGACAGCCCGACTATAGGAGGCGCCGTTCCAACCTTGGGCGACGCCGACGGGCTCGAAGCCACAGCCCGACTTGCGGTGGAGGGCGAGGAACTCCGTGGCCAGTTTCAGCGTTAGCTCGTAGCGCTCTACCCACATCGGATCGACCTCGGTCTCGGGGTCAGCCTCATAGATCGGGATCACGTGGTCAACCGAGACCCCCGCGTCGAAGCCTGATGCCTCGTAGAAGTCGATCACCTCCTCCGTCGAGTAGGGCGGCTCGGGCTCGTCGATGTAGGTGAAGGCACCGCAGTCGCCAAGCGTCTCGATCCGGGGCCCGTCAACCTGGTCAAGCCGGAAGAAGTCCCGCACACCGCGCCGATGGAATCGCTGTCGCTGTCTGGCGCTGTAGCGGCCTGCTCCCGCATGGCGGTCGATCATCGCCTTGGAGACGAGGAGCCCGTCATATGGGCATGGATCGAGCACCTCGTGCGCATAGAGATCGTCGCGCTGACGGATCCTCGTGGGCGAGCGAGTCTCGTCTACGAACTCGAAGCTCGGGTCGATCTGATCCTGGCTATCGGGGAAGTAGAACTTCATGCGAGTGCCAGTTCCGGCTCCCCACCTACGCGGTCGAGCATCTCGACGATGTCCACATTGGGGTCGGAGACGTCATCGATGACCTTTGGCTCGCACGCGATCACCTCGAGCAGGCGGGCCGCAAGCTCCCCCTTCAGGCCGACGACGCCGCAAGAGTAGTGACGCGCCTCCTCCCTGCCAGCGGGAACGACCCGCAGCGGGAGATCCTCTCCACGGCGCTCGAGCCAGCGACCGCCGAAGGCGATCGTAGGCCCGCCGAGCTTGGTCGCGGAACCGATCCCGGCCGCCCGCATGTAGTCCTCGCCCAGCAGAAGAAGGATCAGGGCGTAATCGCGGCCCAGCAGATTCCGCAGTGAGGCCCGGATGCGTAGCCGCTCGGCCTCCTCGTCGATCGCAGGCCCCCCAAGCCCCGAAAATGAGGCGTCGTAGGCCTTGAGGCGCCTTGACCCTTTCACGACCCCGTGCCCGGCGGAGAGGATCCGTAGGTCGACGTCGAGGGCCGAGGGCGACTCGCGCAGTGCGTGTACACCCCGCATGAGGCGCCTGTGCTGCTCTCCGATGTACAGGCACTCGGCGGCGACCTGCCCCGAGAGAGCAGCCGGATCCTTCCTGCCGGTGCAAGACGTGAGCACCAGCACCGTCCGCGAGCTATCCACCGGGTCGCTCCCAGCGAAGCCGCGCGACGGCCTCATGGGCATGGATGCTCTCTTGATTGGTGACCCCGACACGCGCCGCCGAGACCCGGGCATCGTCGCGGAGGGCAACCAGGACGTCGCGGGCAAGGTCCTCAACGAAGGCGGGATTGTCGTATGCCTGCATCGTCACGACCCGCTCGTCCGGGCGCTTCAGCAGAGCGAGGATCGGGGCCGAGCCCGCCTCCTCGGCGACCTCGATCAGATCCTCGAACCATAGGCCGACACCCCTCGCCCGGATCTCGACGCTACCGCGTTGGTTGTGGGCTCCGTAGTCGCTGATCTCCTTACTGCACGGGCAGAGGCTGGTGACCGAAACTTCGACACCGACCTCCATCTTGAACGCCTCTCTCTCCACCGCCTCACCGGTGATCCGGCAGTCGTAGCGGTTCATCGAGGCAGCTCCGCTGGCGGGCGCTTCCCGCCGCAGGAAATAGGGGAAGCTCAGTTCGACGAGGGCGCGCCGCGATCCGAGCCGGTCCCGGACGCCCTCGACCAACCGCTCGAACCCTTGGGGCGAGATCGACACGGCGTGCTGGTCGAGCAGTTCGACGAACCGGCTCATGTGGACGCCTCTCCGGTCAGCTGCCAACTCCACCGTCATCGCGGCCGCGACGACCGTCCGCTGGAAGCCGCCGTCACGGTCGGCGACCTCTACCGGGTAGGAGAGGCCGTCGACACCCACCTCATCGATGCCGACCCCGCGCTCATCCCGACCTCCCTGGACATCGGGGATGGAATTCGTGGCGACCGTCGTGCTCACTCGGCGCGACCTCCCCGGTAGGAGCATCCAGAGGTACAGGTCTCGCGGACGACGACCTCCTTCAGACCGGGCAATGTGGTCTCGAGCCGATCCCAGATCCATTTCGCCAGGACCTCGCTCGTCGGATTCTCAAGTCCTGGAATCTCGTTTAGGTAGTAGTGGTCCAACCTGGCATGCAAGGGCTTGAAGGCGGCACTCAGGTCGGCGAAGTCGACGACCCAGCCGCTCTCCATCCCGACCTCGCCTTCGACTCGGATTTCGACCCGATAGGAGTGACCGTGGAGCCTCGCGCACTTATGCCCCTCCGGCACGTTCGGGAGGCGGTGAGCCGCCTCGAAGCTGAACTCCTTGAAGATCTCAGCCCGTTTGACCTGCTGCGGCGACTCGGCGCTCTGCTCACGTTCCCTGGCGTCTATTACTGCGATCTCGCTCATACTCCCCGTTCCTCCCCCCATGCGATCACGTGCAATTGCGGCAGGACGCGTGCATGGGCGAGCTCCGGATCTCCCGCGACCAGTTCGCAGAGTCGACGGAAGCTCGCGCCCACCGCCCCGGCCAGATCCGAAGGCGCGGGTACAGGCGTACCCGCCGAGAGGTGGAGATCGAGGGCGGGCCAGCGCTCCGCCACAACCTTGGCCCAAGAGACGTCCTCCTCGTCAAAGCAGACGATCTTCAGCACGGTCGAGTTCCAGACGCCGGCCTCGCCCACCCGGCCCATAAAGGCCTCGAACTGTGCCTGGTGCGCTTCGTCCGCCATGCCCGAGGACGGCGGCTTCGGCGAGACGGTCAATCGATCTACCCGACCCAACCATGCCTTCCACAGCGAGCCCTGCGTCTCGACGGCGACCTTCAGCCCCTCGGCGTGGAGGCGCTCGACCAGCAGCTCTAGGTCGTGGAGCGCAGGATTGCCGCCGCTGAGCACAACCCATTCGGCGCGGCCTCCGAGGTCAGCTACTCGTGCGGAGATCTGCTCCACATCGAGGTGCTCCGCCGCCCTGCGAACCTCGGAGGGGTCGACTGCATACATCGTGTCGCACCACGAGCAGCGGTAGTCGCATCCACCTAGCCGGACGAAGTAGCAGGGACGACCGGCCTCGGCTCCCTCCCCTTGGATGGTCGGGCCGAAGACCTCGACCACCGGATAGGTCTTCGTCTCGGACGCAGTGTCGACGGCGGTCGCCACGGTCTCCTTCAGGCCGCCGCCTGCGCACGATAAGGGGCCGGGTCGTCAAGCCCGTTCTCGGCGAAGCCTTTCAGCCGCAATTGGCACGAGTCGCATTCACCGCATGCCTCACCTGTCGGCGAAGGGTCGTAGCAACTCCGGGTCACCCCGTAGTCGACACCGAGTTCGATACCCCTGGCGATGATCTGCGCCTTGGTCAGGTCGATCAGCGGCGTGTGGATCGTCAGGCGCTCGCCCTCCACTCCGCGCTTGGTCGCCAGATTGGCCATCGCCTCGTAGGCGGCCACGTACTCCGGCCGACAATCGGGGTAGCCGCTGTAGTCGAGCGCATTCACGCCGATGAAGATGTGGTCAGCCTCCAGAACCTCGGCCCAGGCGAGGGCGAAGGAGAGGAAAACCGTGTTGCGCGCCGGGACATAGGTCACGGGGATGCCCTCGGACATCTCGGCGATTTCCCGGGCCTTCGGGACGTCGATATCGGCGGTCAATGCCGACCCTCCGATACGACGAAGATCGATCTCGATCTCGACGTGGTCGGTCACTCCGGCCGCGGCAATCACCTGCTTGGCAGCCTCGAGCTCCACTCCGTGTCGCTGGCCGTAACGAAAGGTGATGGCCCCCGTCTCGAATCCTTCCTCGGCTGCGATCGCCAAGGTCGTTGCGGAGTCGAGTCCCCCACTTACGAGCACCACCGCTTTCTCTGAACCTGTGCTCATCACGCCTCCCGGGTCTCTTCGCTTCGCGACGGCGGCTGTCCCGCCGGAACCTGTCGTCGACTCGCCTCGATGAACTGACGAACTTCCTGGGGCTCGAAGAGCGTGCGACCGCCGACCTTGACGCCAGCTAGGTCACCCGCCCTGCAAAGCCGATAAACGCCGCTTGCCGAAATGCCGAGGTAACGCGCCACATCCTTCACCGACAGGAGTGGCTCCAACCCGTTCCGCGGACTTTCAACCGCTGCCATCCGCTGCCAAGCTACGTGGGGGGTCGGACGCCCCGATGCAAACAATCGTGCAGCCGGAGCCGAGGGCCGGTGCTCTGTTGCGGTGGGCTCTGGCACCGTCAAGCGGACGATCGCCCCGGTCGAAGCTCCAGCCACGACCGGGTCCCGCCGTTGGACTTCGCGCCCCGCCACTCCCGCCAATGACGCAATCGCCATTCGGCTCAACTCTCCGCGGCGATCGCGACGAGCGCCCAGATCAGCGCCTCGGCGATCGCTGAGGTTCGCCGTCCATCGGGGGCGATCCAAACGCCGTCGCGGCGGCCAATGCCGGCGCGTTCGATCAGCGCCTCGCCGAGCGAACGGTTGACAGCCACCGACACGTCGGCCACGGCGGTCGTGTGGGCCGCTGTGCGCCGCCCTTGTGCGCCTCGCACCAGCTCTGCGGGGTCGAGCCGCGGCGTGCCCAGCCAACCTGCGACGGTGCGCTCCGAATCGGGGCCGGTGAGCCGGATGCGCCCTTTGCCGGAATCAAAAGTCCCTACAGCAACAAGCGCATCGCGGGGAACGATGCGCACCGCTGTGGTCGGATAGCGCCCCAGCATCCGGCCGGCCGCGTGCGTGGCCCGGTCGGCGAGCGTGCGCATGTTCTTCTGGCCGAAGAGCGCGCCCTCGAAGTAGACCTCGGCCGCGCCAGCTCGCGGCTCTCCCACGACCGCCGAGCCGCGAGCGATGCCGGCAGTCGACGGGTGACCGCCGCGCGGCACATAGAGGACGATCTCGCCCATCTCCTACACCTCCCCACTCGCTTCGCGCAACTCGGCGATGGTCATGGGGATGTGGGTCGTCCTCACAGCCTCCTCCTCTCTGCGTCGCTTCCGGCTACTGGAATCCCCCAGCCGCGAGTCGGATCCAGCCACCCCGGCGCCCAGCGACGAAAGACGTAGCCCGCCAGCGGGCTCTTGTATTCGCCATGACGCAGCGCGTAGTGGCCATGACCGAGCAGCCAGAGAACCGCGCCGATCGCGGCGAGCAGGATTCCGTTGGCATTGCCTGAGAGCGCCAAGACGGTCGCACCGGCGAAGACCAGCAGCAGCCCGCCGGCGCGCCACAGGAAGCCGCCGAAGATCCAGGTGAAGAGCAGCGCCAGCGCGGCGATCCCGAGGGCGGTCATCAGGCAACCCCCAACGGCTCGGATCGGGCGGGGCCGGCGCGGTTGGTTGAGGCCTCTCCCTGACCCCCCAGCTGGAGGCCATCCGGCCCGCGGCTGCCCGCCCGCTCGGGGCCGGCCTTCGTCAGCTCCCAGATACCTTCGCGCGCGCCGCGGCCGAGCAGGCCGCGTTCGAAGAGGCGGCGCCGGGCGATGTCTACTTCGGCCTGCCAGCGAGGCTTGCCGCGTGCGATCTCGAGGTCGCCGGGGCCGAAGCGTCCGGCCATCTCCGCCTCGACCGCGGCGAACACCTCGCTACGCCTCGCGCTCCCACCGCCGCTCGCGAGCGCCCGCAGGATCGGCGCTTCGTAGGCGGCCCAACCGAGGCGGGCCGGCGGCGCGGGTCCCCAGCGACGCTGGCCCTCGACCAGCCCCTTCAGCCGCTCGCGCTGCTCTGGCGAGCAGGCCATCATGTGGGCGTAGACGTCGAGCGTGAAGGCGGCGCTTCGATGGCCGAGCTGGCGCATCAGCGACGCCGGGTCAGTGCCGGTCGCGGTCAGGATCGAGGCGAAGGTGTGGCGCAGTTTGTGCGGGGAGAGCCCCTTGGGCAGCGGCAGCTCGCCGCGCTCGCGCAGAAGCCCGTCGGCGCGCTCGAAGACCTCACGCAAGACCCGCTCGCGCAGGTTGCTGCGCTCGCGCCGCCCGCCGGTCCCGGTCGCAAACGCGAGGGCGTCTGGACCCCCGGCCTGCGGGCGTGCCTTGTGGGCGGCGAGGATGTCGTGGAGGATCGGCATGATCCTGATCTCGCGCAGCCCGGCCGGGGTCTTCGAGCGGCCGACGAAGATGCGGACGTTGGCGAGATCGATGTCGCGTTCGAGCATGTGGGAGAGCTCGTGGGCGCGGGGCCCGGCGAAGATCAGGGTTGCGACGATCGCTTCGCGTTCGCAGCAGAGGCGACCGGGATCGTGGTCGAGTTCGGCGGCGGCGTCCAGCAGAGCCTCGATCTGCTCGGCGGTGTCGAGATGGATCGGCGGCTTGGGCTTCACGATCAGCAGGCGCTCCTTGCCGGCCGCCGCGTTCTCGGCGATCCGCTTGTACTGGACGGCGAGGCCGAGAAACCAGGAGAGGACCTTGATCGTCTTGTTGATCGAGCTCGCCGAAAGCGGCTTGCGTACCCGGCCGCGCTCGTCGCGGTAGGGCTCGCCGCGCTCGATCGCCGCCTGCAGCCTCACCCCCTCTTCGACCTTGGCGGTGCTGTAGGAGTCGATTGCTTCGGCGTCGATCCCGGCAAGGGGCCACTCGGCGAAGAACGGCATCACGTGGCGGAGGCCCCAGCAGAGATTTCGGTGATGGGCCTCGCTGTGGCGCGCGCGGCGCACCTCAAGCGCCCAGGGAGCAAACTCGGCGAAGGGCATCTCGCCGCCGGGTGATGGGATCTGAGCTTGGCCGATCGCGTTGCCGTCCCCCACGCGGTCCTGGGGGCGCCCGGGAGAAGGCGCCGGCCCGCCGTCCACGCTCTCACCGCTTCGGCGGGGAGGGGTCCATAGCCCGCGTCGCACGTCGGCGAGGACGTTCTGGAGCTCCTCCTCCGCGCGCTCATAGGTCCAGCCGTCGCTTTCGAGGCCAAGCGTCAGGTAGCGGCGCCGGCCGTAGGCGGGAAAGCGAAGCGCGAAGCCGCGGCCCGCCTTCCAGTCGCGGACCAGCACTTCACCTTTTGCTCGCTTGGCCACCTACGGACCACCCCCTCGGTTTCGGCCGAAGGGGCGGGCGGCGGCGCGGGCAGCCCGGCCGATCGCGGCTAGGCTGCTCTGCGCGCCGAAGCTCGACCCTTCGGCGCCCGACCGGGGGGCGTTTGTGCGCCTCCCGGTCACCTCTGTTTCTTGCTCGTCGAACATAGCTCTGGTGGGCAGGGAAAGCGAGTCCGAATGCCGGTTTGCGCCGATCGCTGTCAATCGCCGCCCATCCGCTCGCACCGGCCCGCGCCGGGGGGCGCCGAGCCGCTCGGCGACCTCGACCGGGTCGAAGCGCAGCCGCGGTCGTGAGCCGGAGCCCAGGCGACAGGCGCCGAGCTCGGAGGCGTGGTCGTAGACCCAGCGGCGGGTGACACCCCAGCGGGCTGAGACCTCGGCGGCGGTGATCATCTGCGGCGGCCCCTCGGGCTCGGGCCGTCCCTCGGCGCCGAGCAGCTCGGCGAGGCGGCCGGCCAGCGCCTCGATCGACTCCGGCGCCAGCCGCAGCTCGCCGGCGTCCCCGGCCCTGCCGCTCACCGCCGCCTCCCTAAAGGGGCGCGGCTCACCCTCGGCCTGCCCGGGGCGTCCTTCGAGTGGTGGGCGATGCGCGCGGCGGCGATCTCGATGTATGCGGGCTCGAGCTCGATGCCACAGAAGCGACGGCCCTCCAGCACGGCCGCCGCGCCGGTCGTCCCCGAGCCGGCGGTCGGATCGAGCACGAGGCCGCCCGGCGGGCAGAGCAGCCGCACCAGCCATCGCATCAGCTCGAACGGCTTCACGGTCGGGTGGGGGTTGCGGGCCTGCGCGGGTTTCTTGCCGTCCTTCTGGGCGTTCGGGAAAAGGTTGAGCACGCGCCGGGGCAACTCCTCGCACCCCACGTCGCGCTCTGACCGGCTCGCCTTCGGGCAGTAGAGGAAGCGGCTCGGCGCGAGCCGCTTCCGACCTTCGGCGGCACACGAGTCGGCGGCGGCGACGGGACAGCCCGGCGCGCAGCTCCCCTCCTCGCAGCCGGGGTCGTGCCCGATGATCACGTTGGCCGGGTGACGTCCCTCGACCCGGCAGCTCTCGGCGTTGAGCGCGCCGGTCCCGTGACGCGCGATCGTCTCCTCGGTCGTCCCGTCCAGCTCGCGGCGCGCGAGCACGATCGGCTCGAAGGCGGGCTTCAGCGTCGTCGCCCGCCCACCGGCGTAGTGGCGCGACTTCGACATACCCTCGGCGTAGAGCCACATCAGCGTGTCGCGGACCTCGAGCCCCGCGTCCTCGACACCGCAGGCGAGCCGGTGGTAGGTGCGCGGTGAGCCGAAGGCGGCGAGAAACGCGCCGGGCTTCATCACCCGCCGGCACTCATCAGCCCAGATGCGACACCACACCTCAAACGCCTCGTTTGGGCTCAGCCGGTCGTGCCCGGCCTTCGCCGCGGCCTCGCGGATCGCCACCGAGTCCCAGCGCTCGTGCTGGAAGCCGATCCCGTAGGGCGGGTCGGTGACGATCGCGTCGACGCTTTCGGGCTCCAGGGTGCCCAGCACCTCCAGACAGTTGCCTTCGAGCAGCCGCACGGCGCTCCGCGGGGCGCCCGCCCCACGGCGGCTCCGCCGCGGCGCCCCGCGGCTCGCCTTCGCCGCCCGGCTCATCCGGACTTCCCCTCGGCTGGATTCCCGAGCCAGTCGACAGGCCGACCCGGATCGCGTACGTCGCGGAAGACCGGCGCGAAGGGACCCTCGCGCCGAAGATCCTCCAGCAGGCAGATCGAAATCGTCACCTCGGGCGTGCGCGAGAGCAGCGGGTCGGCGGCCATCAGCACGCTCGCCGTGGAGCGGCGGCGCGAGAGCGCCCGCCGTGGAGCGCCCGCAAGCACGCAGTGGACAGGTGGGAAGACCGGGTAGAGCCCACGCCACATCGGCTCTCTCGCCTTGGTCTCCCTTGCCCGATACAGCTCCGCGTAGCGGGCGAGCTCGGCGGCCAGCCGGTCGACCGAGAGCGTCGCGCGGTCGAGCTCGAGGAAGCGCTGCTCGATCGCGGTCCCGCCCTCCTCGATGCGCAGGTAGGTGAAGACGGCGTCGGCGATCAGCGCCCGGCGACGGCGTCCCCGCCCGCGCGAGAGCGGGTGGAAGACCTCGTGGCGCCAGGCGAGCGGCCCGAAGTCATCGCCGCGCTCACGAGCGCAGCGCAGAAAGCAGATCGCCGCGTCGTTGACCGCGAGCGTGTGCGCCTGAAGCGGCCCGGCGGCAAGTTCGGCCGCGAGCACCTTCGGCTCGACCTCCAGGGCGCCCGCCCGGTGCGCGAGCCGGGCGCCGCGCTCGGTCACGTACCAAAGGCGCCGCGGCGCGCGCGCCGATTCGACGTAGTCGGCGAGGCCCGCTCGCTTCAGGCGCACCAGCAGCTTCCGCGTCCAGCGACGATTGGAGTCGGGGAGGTGGACGGCGCAGACCTGGCGGGCATCGAGCACGCGGTGCTGGGCGAGCGAGGCGAGGATCTCGAGCTCCTTCTCCGAGAGAGCGGGCAGCGGTTGCTCACCCATCGCCTTCCTCCCCCTCTTCGGGCGCCAGCGGCGGGCTCGAGGACTCGGTGCCCGCCCCCGACTTCCCACCGCCACCGCGCTTTTTGAGCTCGACCAGGATGCGATCGTCGAGCCCCTCCAGATCCTCGATCGCCTCGGCGAGCGCCGTGCGGGCGACCGCTCCGGCGAGCGGCTCCTCGCCCGGGGCCGGCGGCTCCCCGACCACGTCCTCGACCCTGATCCCCTCCAGGGCGAAGGGCTCGCTCAGCTCGCCGCGGTCGGTCACCTGCGCGATGAAGCGAAAGCGCCCCATCCTGGTCAGCACCGCGGGGTCGGGCTTGCCCGCCCACTCCTTGGTCAGGAGCGCCGCGGCGTGGGCGTTCATCGTCGTCGCCAGCAGGTGCGAGCGGTTGGTGGTGAGCGCGGTGAGCGTCTTCGGGTTGAGCCGCTCGGGGTTCTGGTTCATCACCACCGCCCGCAGGCCGAACTTGGCGCTCTGCTCGAGCAGCGCCGCGAGCTGGCCCGAGGCCGTCCCGTCATAGCTCTGCACCTCGTCGAGGAAGACCCAGAAGGGACGGCGCTTCTCGCTCGCCACCTGCTGGCGCGCTTTCGCCGCGTGCAGGAGGTCGAAGAGCAGCAGGTTGGCGACGAGGCGCTGGTGGATCTCGCCGACGCCCGGATGGGCGAGGACGATCAGGCCCCGATCCATCGCCTCGCGCACCCGGTAGGTGCTCTTGCTCTGCCCGAGCAGGGCGGTGATCGCGGGTGAGGTGCGCAGGCGGTCGACCAGATTGGTGACCGGCGTGATCGCCTCCTCTGCCAGCCGCGGGAAGCGCTCCTCCCAAAAGCTCCGTGCCGAGGCCGGCAGAAGCGGAAGCGCGGCCTCGCGCCAGCACTCGTCGGAGAGCACGGTGGGCAGCTGGAAGATCGTCGGCGCCAACTCGGGCGGCAGCGCCCTGCCGACGTGGGCGAGGGCCGCGGCGGCCTGTGCGGTCAGGTTGATCGCCCGCGTGCTCTGATCGCCCCACTTCAGCGTCGAGGCGAAGGCATCGACGACCGCCGCTACCCGCGCCTCCGTCGCGTCGTCCTCGGCTCCGCTCAGCTCGAAGAGGTTCCAGCCGGGCAGCCCCCGACCCCCCGAGGAGCCGACATCGATCTCGACCACGCGGCCGGCGACCCCGGGGTCGGCCAGGTAGGGCCTGATCCGCTCCAAGGCGTCGCCGTGCGGGTCGAGGAAGAGCCCTCCGGCGCCGCTGCGCACCAGGTGGACGAACTGGGCGATCGCCGTCTCGGTCTTGCCGTAGCGCGAGCGCCCGGCGATGTAGGTGAAGAAGGTGTCGGCGCTGCGCACCGCAGCGATCCGCTGTCCGCCCTCTCCCCTCACCCGGCCGAGCGGGATCAGATCGGCCTTGCCTTCCTCGAAGGTGGGCAGCGCGGGCGGTGCGGGGAGCAGCGCCCCCGAGCGCACCACGTTGGTGGAGACGCAGCGGGCGGTGGGCGGCTTGAGGAAACCGGCGACCTCGCGGGCGGTGAGAATGGTCCTGCGCGCGGGGCGATGCAGTCCGGTCTGGAAGCGACGGTCAAAGCCGCGCCGCCGCGTCGGGAAGTCGGAGCCGAAGAAGACCGTGTCGCCGAACCCCAGCCCCGAGGCCCGCAACCAGTTCCCGGGTGCGTTCAGCGGTGCGAAGGCGGCGAGCAGCAGCTTCATCACCGTCTTGGCCCGCGGCTTGCCCGCCGCCTCGGCGCGCAAGAGGATCTGCGCCTCGAACAGCTCGCCGGCGTCGCGCAGCTTTGCGTTCAGCGCCTCGCCGACCATGCGGCGCTCGTGCAGCTCGGTCGGGTCGACGGGACCGCTCCGCCGCCGTTCGTTGCTCAGGAGCTCCATCAGGCCGCGCCGCTCGCGGTGGCGGCGCTTGGCCTGTCGCTTGAGGCGGCGCCGCAGACGCGAGGCGCGGCGGCCGGAGGCGGGCAGGAGGTCGATGCAGACCCAGGCCCGCTCGCCGCGCTCGGGCTCGAGCGAGGCCATCGCCGCGGCGAAGGGCTGCAGGGGATCGGGGGCGAGCTCCAGCCGGCGCAGCGGATCAACGCTCGGGTGGGCGAGGACGAGCTCGGTGCGCAGCTTCACCCGCTCTACCTGCGGCCAGCCGGGCAGCACGTCGGCGGTGTCGCGGAGTTCGACCCCCTCGTAGGAGCGCAGGGCGGTGCGCACCAGCTCCTCGGAGCGCTGCGGGAACTGCAGCAGGTAGGCGAGCCGGCCCTGACGGTCGTTGACGAGGCTTACGCGCAGGGCGCGGGCGCGGCGGTCGAACCAGCTGCGCAGGCCCAGGTCCGCACGCGAGAGCTCGGCGCCGACGCGCAGCACGGTCTCGAGGTCTGCCTCGAACTCATCGGCGGGCACCACGGCCGCGACGGTTCGCCTGCGAAGCGCGCGGCGGGTCGCGAGGAAGCGTTGTGGAGCCAGCGCCGAGGCGATAGCGATTGCGCCGAGAGCGAAGGGCGCGAGCGAGGCCGCGGAGGACAGAGCGCCGTCGAGCAGAGCGGAGGGGTCGATGCTCGATATCGCGCGCCAGATCGCGAACAGCACGAGGAGGGCGAAGATGACGAGCATCAGAGTCGGGTCGTGAGGATCGCGCTTGGTCATGCACCGACCTCCGGGTGACGTGGATATGTCGGCAAAACGTGATCCGCGCAGACCGCGCCCGGATGCGGGATTGCGGCGTTTTCGCGAGCCGGGGAGGGGTCCTGACAGGGGTCCGCACAGGGGTCCTGACAGGGGTCCGCCCACAGGCCGGCGGGAGCCGCCTGACGAGCGGGCGAGAAGAGCGCAGACAGAGCGTCGGCGCACAAGCCTGGTGCTACCGCCGCGAAACCGCCGTTGGGCTCAGGCGTGAGCGGTACGATGGGGGTCATGACGACCCGTGAGAAGTTCGACCGCTTGGTCGACCAGCTTTCGGAGCCTTCGCTGAAGGCCGAGTACGCGCGGCTGCTGCGCGAGCGAGAGATCGACCGCCAGGTCGTCGAGTCATATGAGCGCACCCCCCAGTTCAAGCCCGACGGCTGGTCTGACCTGGAGGAGGTCCACAAGACCTCAAGGCGCGCGGTTCTGGGACGTCTGGACGAGGAAGAACGGGCCGCCGGGCACGGACCCTGGTAGGACGAAGAACCACCGTGAAGCCCCGGCGCGGTGAGGTTTGGTGGGGTGACGAGCCCGAACGCGAACGGCGTCCCTACCTGGTGCTGACGCGCAACAGCGCGATCGGCACGTTGAGCGAGGTCCTGGTCGCCGTGGTGACCCGCACGATCCGCCACATCCCGACCCAGGTCGAGATCGACCAGAGCGACGGCATGCGGGAGCCATGCGCAGTGAATCTCGACGACCTGCTGATGATGCCGCTGCGCCAACTGACCGACCGGCAGTGCGAGCTCTCGCCGGAGCGGATGGCGGAGATCTGTGCGGCGCTCGACGCGGCGACTGAATGCTGAGACAGCCAAGGGGTCCGCACACGGGGGCGCGGGGGCGGCCTTCCATAGCATTGGGCCATGGCTGTCAACCACAAGATCGCCGCATTCGATGTCATCGAGTTGACCGAGGCCGTAGACGACGCGCCGGCTGGCGCCCTCGGGGGCGTGCTGGAGCTGCGCGGCGGGGACAAGGCGATGGTCGAGATCACCGAGCCTGCGCTCGACGCGGCCGCGCGGATCGTCTTCGCGCCGATTGCCAAGCTGCGCGTCGTGGACCCCGCGCCCCGCGGTTAACGCAGCAGCTTCGAGCCGAGCGGCTCCGGCGCCGTCGCCGCGAAAGAGCCTCTGCTCGAGCGGCTGCCTCGCCGTCGGGGGCTCCTGGTCTCTTCGCCGCACCGGCCTCGGCCTAGCCATCGCTCCTCCCCCTCGAGCGCGGCGCACATCCCCGTCTGACCCGGTGCCGCGGCGACGTGCCTGCCCTCGAAGGGCCTGAGCTGTCGCCCGCCGCCGCGCAATTGGCGCAGAGCAGGCCGGCTCCGGCGCCCGAGCCCGCCGCCTGGTTGCCGTTCAGGTCATAGCCGCCCCAGCGACACCAGCGGATGCCCCGCGCCTCGGCCTCGGCCTCCAGAGCCTCGATCGTCTCCGCCCACCACTGCGGCCAGAAGGCGCGCATCGTCTTGCGCTCCTCCTCGGCCCGGGCGAAGGCGCCGCAGTTGCACTCGCCCGAGCGGTGCAGGAGGGCCGCGGCGTCGGAGACCGGCAGCTCGAAGCGGCGACGGTAGGCGGCGACCTCGGCGGCCGTCCAGTCGATCAGCGGGTTGCAGAACTTCGCCGAGCCCCGCTCGGTGAACGGCTCCCGCCTGGCCCGGCGACGGCTCTCGGCCCGGCGGATCCCCGAGAGGAAGAGGACCGCCGAGCGGCGTGGGTGCCCCTGCTTGGTCTGGCGGAGCAGTTCTTCGATCCGCCGCTCCTTGAGCCGCGAGTAGGCCTTGCCGTGCTGGCCCTTGCCGGGAAAGCCGTAGGGCGCCTGGCCGTAGTCCTTGGCCGAAACACGTCCGGCCCGCCGGTCCTCGGCGATCATCTGCTCGATCGAGAACGGCCGGCGCTCGCGGGCGCCCCTGATCCGGTAGCGGCGCCACCAAAGCTCGTCTCCCAGCACCATCGTCCGGTAGGCGCCGCCCGAGCGGCGGATCTCCAGGGGCTTGCCCAGCCACTCCGCGAAGGAGCGGACGTGATCCTCCACGCCGACGATCTCGGGCTCGCTCGTGCTCGGAACGGCCGTGCCGGTGTCGATGTAGAAGAGGGCGTCGTAGTGTTCGCGGCATCGATGGGCGAGGACCGCCGAGTCGTTGCCGCCCGAGAAGAGGCAGTAGGTCTTGATCGGCTTCCACTGCTCCCTCGCCCCTTCGATCAGGGAGATCGGATCGCGACCGGGATCAGCGGCTCCGCGCTCAGGCATCATTCCCTCCCCGCCTCGTACTCGACGATCCGCCGCCCGATCCACTCCGCGATCTGCGGCAGGAGGGCGTTGCCGAGAGCGGCAAGGCGGTCCACCCGAGCGGGAACCCCATCAGCCACTCGACCCACGTCGGGTTCAGCGCCCCAGCTCTCCGAGGCGGGGAGACGCCGCCCGTCAAGTCCTCTCGCCTCACCGCCTCGCGCAGGGTGCGCTGCGCCTTGGCACCCGACGGCCGCCGCCCGCTGAGGATCGTCTCGTCGGGGCTGATCCGGCCGCCCTTGCCGTCCGCGGCGTTGGGAGTCGGCCACAGCTCCTCGCGCGCCACTGCGGTCGGCAGGTCGTCGCCGCCGCTGCCCGGGCGCTTCGCGCGGGCGAAGTCCGGCCCGCTCGGGCACGCCTTCGGCGTCGGCCACAGGCGCGACTGCACCGCTCCCGAGAGCGTCTGGCGGCCGCGGCGGTTCTCCGGCCCCGGCGGAGATGCGTATCCCTTGCGCGCGTCGGTCTCGGTCGGCGTCGGGAAGCTCTCCCGCTCGGCTTGCAGCACGGCCCGGCCGAGCTCGTTTCCGCTCGGCCCCGGATTCCGACGCTGCCCCCGCTTCGGCATCCCGTGCGGGGTAGGCCACGAGCCAGACGCGCTTTCGCAGGTGGGGTGCCCCGAACTCGCGAGCGGAAAGGCACGCCCACTCCGCGTCATACCCTGCCTCGGCCAGGTCTCCGAGAACTCGGCCGACCGGCGCACGGTCCCACCTCTTGCCTTTGCCCGTGAGCAGGGCGGGGACGTTCTCCACGACGACGTAGCGGGGTCGTAGCTCGCGAACGATCCGGGCGAACTCGGCCCAAAGACCCGAGCGGGCGCCGTCGAGTCCGGCTCCCCGCCCGGCGGCGCTGAGGTCTTGGCAGGGGAAGCCGCCGCAGATGAGGTCGACGGGGCAGAGGCTCTCCGCGCCGACCTCGCGGATGTCTTCGAAGCGCTCGGCTTCGGGGAAGTGCCGCGCGAGGACCGCCCGGCAGTAGGGGTCGAGCTCGACCTGCCAGGCGACGCGCATCCCTGCCCTTTCGAGCCCGAGGTCGAAGCCGCCGATGCCCGCGAAGAGCGACCCGACATTCACGCCCCGCCTCCTCGCGCGCCTCGGCGCGCCTCGAAGACGGGCGCGTAGGAGCGGCCGCTGTCGCGGTAGCGGCGAAGGAAGGTTCGCCAGCCGCGTCTCGCGGCAGCAGCGGTCGGGGCGCTCACCCGCAACAGCGCCTTGCCGCCGCGCGCCCCCGCGAGTTCGATCCTCAGCCGACCGCGCCGGTAGGGCACGTGCTGCAGGGCCCGGTGGGTGCGCAGCTGCTCGCTCGCGCGCTCGGCGGCGCGGCCTCTGCGGTCCTGGGGATCCTGGCGCGGGAGCGAGCGCTCTCGCGACGGGTGCTCGGTCGCCGGCCTCCGGGCCGGAGACGGCTCGGGGGCCGGCTCGGGCGCTGTGCGGCCCGCCAGACGCGCCGGCGGGTCCGCACGGCGCCCTGAGCCGCTGCCGGCGAGGACGAAGAGGAACGCGAGGCCGAGCAGGATCGCCGCGGCGAGCGCCAGGATCGCCCGTCCGGCGCTCGGGGCGAGCGGCCGCTCGAGGAAGAGGCGGAAGCGCTCAAGCACGGCTGCTCACACCTCCCGTCCGGGCGCCGGGGCCCGGCGGCTCCGCGTAGCCGTAGATCGGCGCCGGCGCCCCGTAGCGGACGGCACGGGCGGGAGGGAACGGTCCGACGCGGGCGACCCGGTCGCCGTAGTTGCCGTCGATCGTCACGATCTCGCCGTCTGCGAAGACGCGCTCGACGATGCCCACATGGGCGCTGTCGGTTGGACCGGAGCCGAAGAAGACGGCGTCGCCGGGCGAAGGCGTGGCGGTCGGCAGCAGCACCCGTCCGTGCGCCTTCGCCCATTCGTAGAGCGAGCCCGAGTAGGCGTAGGGCGCGGTGCCGCCGCCCAGCGGCACTCCCGCCCGCTCCCAGACCCAGGCGACGAAGAGCGAGCACCATTCGACGCAGGGGCCGTAGCGGGTGCAGTTGGACCCGGACGGGCTCTCGGAGTAGGCGAGCTGACTCTCGGCGATGCGGACGATTTCCGATCCCGAGGCGCCGCTGGTGGAGGCCTCGCAGGCGACCGACTGCGCTTCGCCGGTCGGCTGTGTCAGGTCTCCTTCGGAGGGAGGCGGCGAGCCCTGGCCGCGGAAGCCGTAGGAGACCGCGCGCGCCATCACTTCGTCGGCGTAGCTCGCCACCCCGTCCGCGCAGGCGCCGTAGTAGTTGCAAGCGGCCCGGCGATAGGCGGCATAGGAGCCGCCCGTCGCAGGCGCGTGCATGACGACGCGCAGGATGCGCGCGGCGGCGAAGATCGCGTCAGCGGGGTCGTTGACGTCCGCCACTCCGTCGCCGTCGCCGTCGAGGCCGAAGCGCTCCCACAGGGTCGGCCCCGAGCCCGGGCTGCAGGGCGATTCGCGCACGTCGGCGATCTGCATCGGCCCCGCGCAACCCGAACCGTTGTCTCCGGCGCAGTTCCCCGAGTTGCACTCCTGGGTGCCGATCGAGGCGAGGAAAGCCCAGTCGATGTCGAAGCGCCTGCCGGCGGCGCGGTAGAGGGTCAGCCGCGCGGACGGGATCTCCCTCGCCGCCGTGCTCGTCACCGGCTGGGCGAGCGCCGTGCCGCCCCCGAGGCAGCCGAGGTCGCCTCCGAGGACCGCCATCACGGTCCCGGTCACGGCGACGAGCAGCACCGCGCAGGTCGCGAGACCGCCGAGGACGAGGAGCTTTCCCGCGCCGAGCGAGCGGCTCACCGGCCTCTCCTCCTCCGTCGCCCGCGGCGCAGGCGGGTGAAGCGCCGGGGCGCCTGCGGCTTGCCGTCGTCGGTCGGCTTCCAGCCATTCGGCTTGCGAGGAGCCCTACGGCGACGCTCGCGCTCGGCCCGCAGCTCGGCGTCGAGACTGTCCTCCTCGCGCCCGTCTCGATCTTCTGGCGGGCGGGCCGGGTCGCTGCTCTGCGAGGGCTGCTTCCGGCCCCGGCGCAAGTCTTTCCGCGGCCGCCTTCCGCCCTCTTCGCGCGGGGTCGCCCCCGCGGCCCCTGGCTCGGATCGCTCGCGGCGCTCCTCTCGCCTCCCGGTGGATTTCTCGCCCGGGCCCTCGGGGCGCTGCGCCGCAGCTGAGACGCCGCGCCTCTCGCCGGCACCGCGACGACCCGAGGTCTCCGGCTTCCGCCGTCCGCCGGAGACGGGCGGCTCGAGAGGCTGCGCTCCGGCGGCCGGACGGCCCCGACCGGCGCCGGATCGCTCGGGCGCCCCTTCCGGGCCGGCGCCACGGCGCCGTTCGGCCTCCTCCGGCCCGCCGCCGAGACTGCGCCGCCCGGCGTTCCCGGTCGAGCGGCCGCGCCGCCCGGCGCCGCGCAGGGGGTGCGTGACTGTGCGCGCGCCGTAGTAGAGACCGAGTACCCGAAGCGCCCCCTCGCGCCCCGGCGCTCCCGGCCCGGTGGCGATCCCGATCAGCCCCTCGCTGAGCGCCTTGCGCTGCAGGAAGACCGCCCAGAAGAAGAGCGCCTGCAGGCCGAAGGACATCAGCCAGCCGAGCGAGTCGGTGGCGTCGGCGAGCGCCCCATTGACCGCCAGCAGGATCGCCAGCAGCAGCGAGTAGGCGGCCTTTCGCAACAGGTAGCCGGCGAGCTTCTCCAGCCAGCCACGGAAGAAGGCGTGCCCGCGCCCTGGGATCGCCGCGGCGACCAGCGCCACCGGCGCGAAGGCCAGCAGCAAGAGCAGCAGCACCTGGGCGAGGATCACCCCGACCGAGAGCGCGCCGAGCAGGCAGAAGGCCCCGAGCTCGCCGACGAAGACGACGATCGCGACCAGCAGGCGCTGGTACTGCCCGCCCTCCTCCATCGCGTCGGTCGCGGGCTTGTCGGCGACGCCGAGCTTGTAGGCGTGGCGCTGGGGGTCGGCTTCGGGCAGCTTGGAGGAGTCGCCGTGGTTCAGCGCGTCGTACTCGGCGTTCCGTTCGTCGGTTCCGATCGCGAAGCGCAGGAAGTGCGAGCCGTACTTGGCGGCGTTGTTGACGCAGACCTTGCCGTCGGCGATGACCTCTTCGCCGGCCTGAAGCCTGCGGGCGAGTGAGGCGTCGCGGCCGGGGTCAGAGGACAGCGGCCGCACGGCGACCGATTCGGGGTCGGTGTCTCCGGAGCCGCTGTTCTCCAGCGCGCAGTGCTCCAGGCCGCCGAACTCCAACACCGCCCAGGGCTTGAAGACGAGCAGGTCGAAGAGCTGCTGGGCGTCGCCTTCCTTCGCCGAAGCCCCGCCGGAGGCGCTGCCGTGCGAGGAGACCGAGAGGAAGGCGACCGACATCCGGTTCGTCCACTGCGACGCCGCGCCGATCGTCTGGCCGGGCTGGGCGACGAAGAAGAGCGCCGCCACCACGTAGATCACAGACAGCCCGAGCGCCCCCGCGGTCTCCGCGTAGCGGCGCTGCACCAGCGCCCTCCACATCGCCCAGATGCCGGCGACCGAGACCGCGAGGACCAGCCAGGGCGCACCGAAGACGCTCGCATAGAGCGCGTGGATCGCCTGCGACACCGGCCCGAGCGCCCCCGCGCCGCCGGTCGCGCCCGAGCCGTTGAGAAGGTCGAGGCTGAAGGCGAAGGCGAACAGCGAGATCAGCAGGTTCGCCAAGAAGCTCGTCAGCGCCCAGAGCACCGAGGCGAGGAAGTAGGCGATCATCGGCGCCACACCGGAGGCGTCCACGCCGCCGGTCAGCGAAGCGGAGATCGCGTCGAAGTGCTGGTCGAGCATGTAGTGGGAGAGCGGGAAGCGGTTGTAGAGGCCGTTCGAGCCGAGGGGCGAGGCGGGGCCGACGTTCGACCACACGTCACTGGCCGCTCCGGCGAGCGGGTGGGCGAGCAGGACGAAGCCGGCGCTCAGCACGAGCACCGCGGCGGCCCGGCGGGTCCACTTCTTGCGCAGCGCGCGCCTCACGCCCGCTCCTCGGTGGGCGTGTTGTCGAGCGCCGCCAAGAGCTCGGGAAAGACGAGGTCGACCTGGAGCTCCCCGACCCGCCCGTCGAGGTCGCGCATCAGGCACATCCCCTGGCGGTACTCGGTCAGCCGCGAGCGCAGCGCCGTGTCCTCGGGATCGAGCCCGACGAGCTTCAGCGCCCTCTCCGCCTCGGCCAACGAGTCCTGGCCGAAGAGGAAGTAGACGCCGACCAGCTCGGAGAGATCTCCCAGGTCGGCGAGCCGCTGGGTGGCCAGCAGGATCGTCGCGTTCATCGCCCGGCCGAGCCGCACCAGGCGGTTCAGCAGCGTGCGGCCCTGAGTGGAGGCCAGTAGAAACCACGCCTCGTCCAGCAGCACGATCTTGTGTCGTTGTCGGTTGCCGCTGACGAGGCGCAGAGCTTGTGCCGCGACCAGGGAGAGCGTCGCCACCGACACCCTCTCCGCGCGGGTGTAGGTCTCGCGGGAGGCGCCGGGGTCGGGCAGGCTGAGCCCAGGCGTGCGGATCGTGATGACCGAGAGCTCGCTCACCTACGCCGCCTCCTCGGAGGGCGCGAAGCCGAGCCGCGCGAGACCGAAATCGGAGAGAACCTCCAAGGCGTCGCCCGCCTCCCGCGCCGCCTCGGCATCGGAGGCGCGCAGGCGCTCGACGACCCGCATCAGGCTGCGCTCCCCCGCCCGCACCGCGTCGCGTACCGCGCGGTCGATCGCGTTCTCCCAGGCGGGAGGCGGGTCGCGCAAGAGCTCCAGGAGGTAGGAGGACGCCAGCTCCTCGCGCAACTCGGGCAGCCCGACCAGCAGCGGGTCGAGCTTGCCGCGGTTTCGCTCCTCGCCGTCGAGCTCGACCACCTCGACCTTTCCCGCAAGGCCCGGCGCGCTCTGGAGGTTGTGGTCGGGCTTGGGGTCGAAGTCGACCACCAGCGAGCCGCGGCGCTCCGCCCCGTAGGCGATCGCCTGCGCGGCGAGCGTCTTGCCCGAGCCGAGCGTTCCGGCCAGCAGCACCGCAGAGGGACGGGCGGTCCGCGGCGCCTCGGTCGGGTCGTAGCGCACCGGCCGCCGTGCGCCGCCGAGGGTGTGGCCGATGTAGGGGCCGGTCTGCGAGCCGAGGGCGGCGGTCGCGGTGGGGACCGTGGCGCCGAGCTGCTCGACGGTCACCTGCTGGCGGTAGTCGGAGACAGAGCCGGCGTCGGCGCGCGGTAGGTGGTCGAAGAAGAGGCGGTGCTGGAGGCCGCGTGGGCGGTGCAGGCGGACCTCGCCGAAGCGCTCGCGCAGCGCCTCGACCCGGCGCTCGAGCTCGGGGCGATCCGGGGCGCCTACCGCCACGCCGAGGTAGGCGCGGAGCATCGGCGGGTGGGCGGAGGACTGAAGGACCGCCTCGTACTCGCGCGCCAGCTCGCGGTCCTCCTCGGCCTGCCAGCCGGGGCCGGCCTGGGCTCCTTCGGCCTCCTCGCGCCAGGCGTGCTCGGCGTCGAGGATGCGCTTTCGCACCTGCCCCAGCGCCTCGCGGTTGCCGACCCAGCGCGCGTGCAGGACGGCGTCGGCGGGGAAGCCCGTGTCCTCGAAGGGGGCGAAGAGCAGCTCGGCCTCGCCGGGGAACGCCGCTTCCTCGGCGAGCGAGCCGGCGCAGAGGAAGGCCTGGAAGCAGGTCCCCTCTTCGGCCTCGACCACTAGCGAGGGCGGCTCGCCGGGATCCTCGCTCATCGGCGCGTTGGCGCAGCGCCAGAGGTCGTGGCCGAGCGGCTCGTGGCTCTGCTCGTCCTCGCCCTCCTCGACGACGAGGGCGTCGGGCTTCCAGTTAAGGTCGAGCTCTGGCTCGGCGACGCCCCGGCAGGCGGCGCGGCGCAGCAGCCACTGAAGCTCGGCGGTGCTGGCCCGCCGCAGCCCGAGCAGTGCAGAGAGTCGCTCGAAGCAGCGCCGCTCGGCCGAGGCGAGCTCGCGCAGCTCGGCGCCGGAGACCGGTCGCGGCCCTCCCACCCCGGCGATCTCCTCGACCCTGCGCCGCGCCCGGTCGAGCGAGCGCAACGTGCCTTTCTTCTGCTCGCCCAGCGAGACCGCGAGGTAGACCTCGGGCACGCAGGAGCCGAGCCCGGCGAGGCGGGCCTCGTGGCCGTGCAGGTAGCTGAGCCAGCCCTTCCCATCGGCGTGGCGCGGGTCGGCCGTCCCTTCCAGTTCTTCGGCGTAGCGCTCAGCCGGGTAGGCGCGCTGGACGCGCCAGAGCGAGAAGTCGGCGCCGACCAGGTGCCCGAAGCGCTCGATCCGGCGCAAGAGGCTCCACTTCCCCTCCTCGGGGAGGAACGGGTAGGAGACCGTCCCGGCCCGGTAGAGGGCGGCGGCCTGCCCGCCGGGGCCGATCAGCACGTTTCGCCGCGCGTAGCGCAGGGGGAAGCGGATCACGGGCGCCCCTCCCGGTCCCTGAGACGAGCCACCCACAGCTCGCCGCCGCTTCGGATCGCAACGCCGGCCGGCGGCAGCGCCCGGCCGAGCGAGCACCTGCGCGGGGCCATGCGCAGGGCCAGCCAGGAGAGGGCGAAGCGGTCGGCGCGGCGGCCGTCCGGGGTCGCCTGCGTGGCGAGCGTCGCGACGCCGGCCGGAATCACGATCAACCGCAGCGGCCAGTCGAGCAGCCCGAGCGCGAAGCCGAGTACCCAGGCACCGGCGAAGGCGCCGATGCCCGCCGCGACCGCGGCCTCGCGGCCGCCGAGCAGCCCGCCCGCCGAGGCGGCGGCCAGCGCCAGCAGCCCGTCGACCGTCGCCGATCCGGAGCTCAGAACGAGGATCGCGACGAGCGCGGCGGCGGCGTAGGCGAGCCAGCGCAGGGGGACGCCGCCGGGCACCGGCAGCCTGTGCCCCTCAACCTGGTAGATCCTGCGCTCGGGGCGGAAGATCCGCTGGTAGGAGCGGATCGGCTCGGGAGACGTGCTCACGGGAGGATCTGCCTCCCGATCAGCCGGGCGGCGTTCGCCACCTGATCGGGGCTGAAGACCAGCCAGCCGACCAGGGTCGCGGCGACGAAGAAGAGCGCCAGCTCCTGCAGGCGGCGGTTGAGCAGGAAGACGAGTCCGACCACGGCGACGATGCCGCCGTAGATCTCACCCGCGTAGCGGCGCAGCAGCGAGCCGAGGTTGTGGCCGACGTCGTTGCCGGCGGCGAGCGCCGCGGGCGCGAGGAGGAGGCCGAGCGCCAGAGCCGTGGCCAGCGCGACCAAGATAAACGCTGCGCGCCGCTTCACGACAGACCTCCCTCGACCGCTTCGACGTACCAGCGGTTGCGCTTGACCACGCTGAGGCGGTAGGCGAGCCGGTAGACCGCGCCGCCAGCGACGTCGCGGAAGTGCCCCCTGACCAGCACGGTGCGTCTGTTCCCTTCGCCCTCGCCGAGCTGGGAGACCGACCCGGCGGGGCCGAGCGGCTCCAGCTCCCCACCCAGCGGCGTGACCGAGGCGCCCGGCGCCAGCAGGTAGGAGAGGTCGTGGGCGGAACGTGCGCGCAGATAGGCGGGCAGGAACTTCGCCGCCAGCGAGCGGATCGAATCCGCCTCGGGGCCGGCGATCGGCCGGGGCCGCTCCGCAACGACCCCGGCCGTGCTCGGCGCCGCGACCACCCAGGGCGCGCCCGTCACCGCCGCCTCCCCCGCCCCCGAGCGGGAGATCGGGACGGCGAGGTACAGCGTGCGCCCGTCGCGGAGCTCGCAGGCGACGGTCAGGACCTCCCTGCCGCCGCCAAGTCTTTGAGTGGCGTTCACCTCGGCCTGCGCCACCGCCCCGAGGTAGCTGCGCGCGAAGCGAACCGCGAGCGCGCTGCTCGCCTGATCGGCCGCAACGCTCGTGGCCCCCCCAGTGGCGGTGCTCGTGTGCGGCTGCGCCAGCACCGCACCCACGCCTCGCACGAGCAGCAGTCCGAGGACGATCCAGATCGCCACCCGGCCAACTGAGCGCAGCAGCGACCTGACGCTCGAGTCCGCCGCTCTTGCCTTCCTGTTTTCTACCTTACCACTCACCTTGCATATCCCCCTTTGGGATTGCCGGGGCGCGACCACCTCCAGTCACGCCCCGGCATCTCGTTTTGCGTGTGTGGGTAAGGAGTAACGCCGCAAGGTCAGCCGGTCTACAAACGTGCGTACGCGCGTACGCGAATAGGCGGATCGACTGTGCTATGGCCGTGCGTAGGTGACACCCACGTCGACGATCTGGCGCAGGTGACATAGATGCGTGTAGGTGTCGATGCAGACGGGCGTTGCGGCAGAATGCCCGGCGGTTTCGCCTTGCGCTACGGGTGTCTTACGCAGCGGACGGCTGCGCGTCCCGTTCGTCGAGGGAGGACTGGACCAGTTGTGCGATCTGCTCCACGACCCACCAGGTGCTCCAGTCCTCGATCGCGTAGAGCGTCGCCTTGCCTTCGCTGCGCCGGGTGACGATCCCGGCCCGCCAGAGCAGAGTGAGGTTGTGGGAGACGTTCTGGTGCGGAAGGCCGACGCGGTCGGCCAGCTCCTGCACCCCGGCCTCGCCGTGGGTCAGCTCCTCCAGCAGCGTGATCTTTCGCGCCGTCGCTACGACGCCCAGCCGCTGGGCCGTCAGCTCGATCACTTGCCCGGAGAGCGGCGCCCGGGAGGGCGGAGTCGACCTGTCGGTGTTCGGAGCGGTCTCCATGCTCTCAATACCGCTTCAGAGGCCGAACTCCATCGATTCCGTAGCGCCGTCGCGCAGGCCCCGTTCTTGCTCCGGTTCGCTCGGCACGGCGGGCGCCGGCGCCGGTTCCGGGTGTGCAGGGGCCGATTCAGGCGGTTGAGCCGGGGAGGTCGCCGGCTGCTGCGCCGGGCGGCGGTGCCTATGCCGCGGGCGGTATTGACGCCTCGGACGCTGTGGTCGGGGCTCGGCGTGCCTCTGCCGCGGCGGGTGACCCCCGCCGGCTTCCCTCACCCACCGCGCCCGGCCGGGCCGTCGCTTCCTTGCCTCTCGCTCCTTCGCGTGCGCTGCTCGGGATCGGGGCCGAGATCGGCGCGTATGGTCGCCTCCCACCAGGGTCACGAAGGCGATCGACACCAGGGCCACGACGAAGACGGCGAGGCCCCCTGCGATGACAAACCGAGGGCGCCGCGAGGGCAGGTGCTTCCCCGTCTTCTCCTCCTTGCCTTTGGACTTGATCTGTGACGGTGTGGACCTTTCGTCCTCGATCGCATCCCCGCCGGTGCGGCCTTCGAGTTCTCGCCAGGTCCTTACATGCGAAACCTTCGTGGTGTGCGCGTCGGGTGTAGTGGGTTCTTCGGCAGACATTCGCGCTTCTCTCACCGGACCGGTTCGTGCCCGGCGTGCATTGCTCTCTCACCCCTTACACGTATGAGAACGCCCGCGCGCCACCCCTGCGCGGGGAACATCCGTCCAGCGGATAGAAAGTGACCGTTACCGTGCGTGCTTCGCTGCGGGCGGACGACTCACAGGCCGAACTCCGAGCTCGCCTGCGAGGCTCCGGTCGAGCTTCCTCCCGACCCCGAGCTGCTGTGCTTGGCTTCGCTCGCACCGGAGACCGAGGCGCCCTGCGTGGAGCCCGTGGAGGATTCCGATGAAGATCCGGAAGTGCCGGACGGAGTCGACTGACCCGACTCGAATCCAAACTCGGTGCCGACCTGCCGGCCCGAGGCGGGAGTCGCAGCGGCGGCTTCTTCGCGCGAGGACGAGGTGGCTTCCCGCTTCGCCTTGGCGGCGTGCTTCGCCGGGCCTCCCGAACCCGTTTCTTCGGAACTGGACGTCGTCTGGGCGGGCGCCGCGTATTCGCTCGTAGCGGTGGTGGGCGGGGTGCTCTCCGCCCACGCGTGCTTCGCCGGAACCGTGTGACTGCGTCGGGCGTGGTGTCCGGAGAGGCCGACGCCGCCGATGCCCGGCACGACCCCTGCCGCTACGCAGGCCCCCGCGGCGACGGCCGTGGTGCAGGCGGAGGCGATGCGCCACGAGGAGGCGCCGAGGGCCTGGGAGACGCCCGCGTCGGTACCGGAGCCGGGCAGCGCTCCGGCGAGCCTCAGCAGCGCCTCGCGCAGCCGCTCGCGAGCGGCGCGGGTAGCCTCGCCGAGCGCCTGAGCGCCCTGGGAGGCGAGCTCGAGCAGATGGACGTGCAGAGCCCCGGCTCCGGGGTGACCTGCGCCGAGCGAGGAGGCGAGCATGGCACCGCTCGCCACGTCGATGAGGTGGCCGCGCATCTGGGCGCGGGCCTGCCGGCAGGCGCCGCAGTGGGCGAGGTGGGCCTCGACCGAGCGGCGCTCGGCCGGCGGGCTCTCGCCGAGGACGTAGCGGGCCAGCAGGCCGCCCTCGATCTCCGCGCAGCGCTCCCCCGCCTCGATCCGCTCGAAGGCCTCGCGCACGCGCGCGTTGGCGCGCTGGATGACCTTGCGGTATGTGCGCCTGCTGAGCCCCGGCGTCTCGGCGAGGATCTCCTCGGGCAGCATGCCGAGCAGGTGGCGGCGCAGGAAGACGATCCGGTCGCGCTCGGACAGCGTCGCCATCGCCTCGCGGCCGATCGCCACCGCCTCGCGTTCCTCGGCCAGCTCTGGGGGCGACTCGGCCGGGCTCTCACGCTGCAGGCGCCGCGGTTTGGAGCCGGGCTCCTCTCGCAGGACGAGCCGGCGGCGCTCGTCGACCAGGCGCCGCCAGCAGGCGCGCTTGATGAGCTGGACCATCTGGGGCGCGGAGAAGCAGCGCTCGATCGGATCGACGGATTCCATCACCGCCGCGTAGGCGGCGGAGAAGAGGTCCTCGGCCTCCTGGTCGTCACAGCCCCGGCGGCGCAGCTCCGCCAGCGAGCCCTTGCGCGCCGGGTCATAGACCCGCGCGTAGAACTGGGCCTCGGCGACGCTCAGCGTCCTGGTGCCTGCGCCGCGCCGCCGCCCACCGCCCCTGCCGCCGGGGCCGGACCTCCCTCCGAGGCCCGGCCCCCGCTCCCAGCCGCCCCGCCGCGCGCCCATCGCCTATCGCCGCCGCTTCGGCAGAACCACCAGCCGCAACGGCCTCGAGGTCCCCTGCAGGTAGGGGTAACCGCTCTGGGAGCGCACCTGCGCCCGCATCAGGTAGAGGGTCGGCCGGGTGGTGCGGTTGAAGCGGTAGCCGACCGTGAAGCAGCCGCTCCTTCGCGTCCGGTAGCGGCGGAAGACGAGCCAGCCGTGCCCGCGCTTTACCTGCAGGACGACCACCACGCGTTCCCGGTGCGGGCCGGGGATGCAGCCGACGAAGCGGGCGAAGCGCTTGTTGCGCACGACCCGCTTGCGCACCCGGAAGGCGGGCCTCACGCGGGTGGCGACCCCCGTCGAGGTGCTCACTTCCCGCTGTCCCGATCGGTAGGCGACGGTGAGCTCGCGCGAGGGCCCGGCCGGCAGCTGGAACCTGTAGTTGCCGTCCGTGCCCGCGAGCGCGAGGCCAACGAACTGCGGCGTCGGGTCGGTCGCCACGCGGCTGAAGACGCAGAGCGGCGCGTTCTCGACCCCCCGGCCGCCACCGTCCACCAGCCTGCCCGCCAGCACGGCGCCCTGGCCCTGGCGCAGGACGCGTCGCCGCTTGCCGTGGCGGAGGACGGAGCTGCTCAGCGCGGTGCCGCCGCCCGCATCCGAGCGCACGCACTCGTAGGAGAGCGGCACGCTGACCGGCGCGCCGACGTTGCCCTCGGCGTCTGAGAGCCAGAGGCGCAGGGTGTATCCGCCTCGCTCGCGCGGCGTACGCAGTTCGGTGATCGAGTCGATGCCGTTGCCCGAAACCGTCGTCTCGGGAACGACCGCCTTGCCCGCCCCGTCCAGCACCTCGTAGTGGGCGGCGTCGATCGGCGACCCGTCGTCGGAGATGTCCCGCCAGCGCACGTCGAAGCCCTCCGTCGCGCGCGAGGCGGCCGGCGAGGCCACCGAGACGTCCTGCGGGGCGGCCGGCGGCGTCGTGTCGCGCGGCAGCGGCACGCTGGCGGCCGAGCCGACGTTGCCCTCGGCGTCGGTGAGCCAGACGCGGACTGAGTAGTCGCCGCGTACCGAAGGCGTGCGCAGATTGTCGATCGCCTGCGGGTCGGTGCCGGCGATCTCCTGGGCGGGGGCGAGCGGGTGCCCCGCCGCGTCGAGGAGCTGGTAGTGGGCCGCGTTGATCGGTGCGCCGTCGTCGGCGGTGTTCTGCCAGCGCAGATCGACCTTCTCCATCCAGCGCGCGGGGTTGCCGACGATGCGCAGATCCTGGGGCGCGGCGGGCGGCGTCGTGTCGCGCGGCAGCGGCATCGTCGCGGCGGAGCCGACGTTGCCCTCGGCGTCGGTGAGCCAGACGCGCACCGAGCAGGCGCAGCGCTGCGCGGGCGCCTGCAGGCCGTTTATCGTCTGGATCCCCGCTTCGCTGACGGCGTGCGTCCCGTCGATGACCTTTTCCGAGGCGTCGAGGAACTGGTAGTGCGCCACGTCGATCGGCGAGCCGTTGTCGGCGACGTCGCGCCAGCGCAGGTCGAGCTTTTCGCTCCAGCGCCCGACCGGACCCGCGGCACGCAAGTCCTGGGGCGCGGCCGGCGGCGTCGTGTCGTGGGGGATCGGCGCGTCGGCCGCCGGTCCGCTGAAGCCGACCGAGTCGGTGAGCCAGACGCGCAGGGTGTAGGCGCCTGGCGTCGACGGGCCTTCGACGTCGGCGAGCGAGGTGGGATCGACGGCCGAGACCGTCCTCTCGGGAACAAGGACTTCGCCCTTGGGACCCAGGACCTCGTAGTGGACCCGGGCGATCGGGCTGCCGGGGTCCGGCGGCAGCGAGAAGCTCGCGCCGAAGTGCTTGAGGTAGCGCTCGGGGTTGGCACTCGTCACCTTCAGCGCGGCGGGCCTGCCCGGCGCGGTGTTGTCGACGTGGATCGTGCGCGTGTCGCAACTCTCAGATGCCGAGCCACCGAGGTGCTGGTACTGCGCGAAGTCCTGCACGCAGGTCTGTAGCTGGTGTTGGCCGTCGGATAGCTGTTCGGTACGTAGGCCGTAGTAGCGGAGGTACGGACCCCGGGTGCATGGGATGAAGTCGCGGGCGAACTCGCCGTTGGCGTCGGAGTGTCCGGTGCGGCAGCCGCCGTTGGCCTGGTAGTCGATCGTGCCGTCGCCGAGCGTGGCGCCGTCGACCTTGAGGCGCGAGAAGCGAAGGCCCGAGCCGACGTCGGATTCGCGCCAGGCGATGGCGTTGTTCCCGCGCACCCAGTCGCCGGCGAAGAGGTGGGAGGTGCCTTCGAAGTTGACGTGCGGGGCCTCCTTGTCGTTGAGGGTGATCGCGATCGAGTTGGCGTCGGCGGCGTTCCAGCCTTCGCGGGAGCAACCCGCCGGTCGGTAGCAGGTCATCGCGAAGACGAGCCGCTTGTAGTCGCCGTAGGAGCCGAAGGGCCAGGCGTGGTAGCCGAAGTTCGAGGTCGCGGGGGCGTAGATCCCTTCGTTCGGCGCGCCCGGGCCCTGCATGAGGATGTTGTTCTGCGAGCCGTCGTAGCCTTCGCCCCAGAAGCGCTCGCGCCAGCCCAGGTTGAAGTAGCCGGGCACGCGGGTCCACACGGAGACGGCGGCGATCGAGGTCCCTGCGGGCGGCCACCACGAGTAGCTCGCCTCGTCGGTGTTGCCGGCGGTGCCCGTCGTGTTCTCCTCCAGGCGCAGGAAGCCGCCGGTGCCGGCGGGGTCGCCGTAGGCGGTGCCGCAGTCGTCGGTGAAGTCGAAGAAGCCCGGGCGGGCACCGAGGACGGGGTTGCCCGAGCCGTCGGCGGCTGCGCAGTACAGGGTCTTGTAGTAGGCGGCGTGGGCGGTCGCGGCGAACGCGACCAGGGTCGCGAAGGCAACCGCTCCCAGGCATAGGGCTATCGTGACCGGCCGCAGGGCCGATCCTCTCGATCGAGCTGGCATATCTCACTCCTTGTTCTGCCCGGCCAACCGGCCGGTGTTCTGGGCCCCTGCTAACCGGGTCCCCTCACCCCTTACACGGATGAGCGGCGCCCCGCGCCACCCCCCTGGGGAAAATCGAGGGATCTAGCCCATATGCAGCCACCCAAACACGCAAGAGTCCTTAGTGCTTCGGGCAACTAGCTCGACCATTCGTTGAACTTCGCCAGCCTGGCTAAAGCTATTTCACCTTTTGAGTGTCACATCTCGCCTCTCGGGTCAACCGAGCGGGGTGACTTCGGCAGCGATCCGGGAGATGCAGGACGCCGCAAGCAAGGAAGGCGCTGCGCATAACCTGCATGCATCGTGCAACCTGGCCCGATCCTCCGCCGTGCGCTTCGGCTCCCCGTCCACCTCTACGACCTGGGGGCGGCCAGACTCCTCGGGCATCGCTTCCTGCTACTCACCCATCGCGGCCGGCGCAGCGGGCGGATCTACCGGACGATGCTGGAGGTCGTGGGGTGGAACCCGGAGAAGCACGAGGCAATAGTGATGTCGGGCTTCGGCCCAGACGCGAACTGGCGGCGGAACGTTCTCGCTGGGGGAGCGGTTGAGATCCGGATCGCGGGGCTGCGTTTCGAGCCACGAATGCGCTCACCTGAGCGGGAGGAGGCCGTCGACGTGGTCGCCGACTACGAGCGCCGGAACCGGATGGCCGCCCCGATCGTGCGTGCGGTGCTCTCCCGCCTGGCCGGCTTTCGCTACGACGGCTCGGCCGCTGCTCGTTACCGGCTGATCGAGACCCTGCCCCTGATGGCGTTCAGCCCGAGAGAGGGAGATAGTCGGTGATCCCGAACCGGTCGCCCTCGGAGGTTGTTAGCCGCTTGACGGGCGAGCGCATCGTCTTCCGGAGAACCGCGCAGGAAACGGACGGGGCGCTCCTTGAGATGGACGACTTCTGGCCTCGGGCCGACCACCAGACGCCGGAGCACATTCACCCGGCGATGGAGGAGCGGTGGGAGGTGATCGCCGGGAAGGTCCGCTTCGAGATCGACGGAGCCACCCAGACCGTAGGACCGGGTGACACGATCGTCGCGCCGCCCGGCACCCCGCACAGCGCTCGCAACGTCGGGCGCGCGCCGGCGCACCTTCGGATCCAGATGCGGCCCGCGCTGCGCTGGCAGGAGTTCGTCGAGAGGCTGTTCACCCTGGAGGTATCCGAGCCCGAATCGATAGCGACCCTGATGCGGGAGTTCAGCGACGAGATCGTCCCAGCACCACCGCGCTGACGCTCATGGCCTTCCGGGACTCATATCTCTGGCGACTGCGGCAGGCGGTTGGCAACGATCTCGTCCTCATGCCCGGCGCGATGGTTGCGCTGCAACGAGAAGACGGAGGCGTACTGCTGACCAGGCGCGCCGACGACGGAACCTGGTGCCTTCCGGCGGGCGCCGCCGAGCCGGGTGGAAGCTTCGCCCGCACTGCAGTCGACGAGTTGGACGAGGAGACCGGGGTCGAGGTCGCCGAGAGCGACCTGATCCCCTTCGGCTGCCTCTCCGAAGCCGAGGCGCACACGATCCACTACCCCAATGGCGATGCCACCCACTGCTTCGCCCTGCTCTTCCTGGCGCGGGCGTGGCGAGGCGACCCTCAACCCGACGGTCAGGAGTCGACTGAGGCGGGCTTCTTCGATCCGGGTGCCCCACCCGAGCCGCTTCACGCCCCGACCAGGCATGCGCTCGAGCTGTTGTCCGCCTACCTCGGCTCGGGCGCGTTCCAGGTGCGCTGACCCCGCGTACCTCCGGTGCGCATCGAGGCGTCCGACGCGCGCGCAACGAGGATGATCGAGCGTTGTCGAGATCCGCGTGGCGGAGCGCCTGGGCATGGCGCCCATGCGGGACGACGTGCTGCTGGGCGATCCGGTCGTCGTATACGGCCTCGATCGGGCAGACTGACGCGCATGCAGGACGAGGAGCTGCCGCGCCGCGTGGAAAAGCCGTGGGGGCACGAGCTGTGGTTCGCGCTGACCGAGCGCTATGCGGGCAAGCTGCTGTACGTCCAGGCGGGGCAGCGTCTCTCGGTCCAGTACCACGAGCGCAAGGACGAGTCCTCCTATCTGCTCTCTGGGCGCCTGCTGCTCCATCGAGGACCCAACCCCGACGAGTTGACGGCGACCGAGCTGGCGGCCGGCGCTGTGTGGCGCAACGAGCCCGGTCAAGTCCACACCATCGAGGCCTTGGAGGACACGGTCGTGGTCGAGGTGTCCACCCCCGAGCTCGATGACGTGGTGCGCCTCACCGACGACTACGGTCGCGCCGGAACCGCGGCGCCGTAGCGCCGAACCCTTCTTCTCACGATCGGCTCTGAGGTGACTGAACAACCGGAAACGAATCCGCGGCTGAGCGTCCGCCGCATGCTTTCCGATGAGCTCGAGGCCGCGGTCGGCGTGTGGCGCGCGGCCAACATCGTCCGAGGCGCTCCACATGGAGCGGAGCGCACCGAGCGCATCCGCGAGAAACTCTCGGCCTCCGACGCCCTGGCCTTCGTGGCGCTCAGGCCGCAGATCGTCGGCATGGCGCTCGCCGAGCCAGGCCGCTTCGATGACGGTGAGGGCGAGCTCGACCCGACGCTTCTGCATATCTCGATGGTCTTCGTCCACCCGACCGCGCAGGGCACAGGCGTTGGCAGCTTGCTCGTCCGCCGCGTTCTCGACGCGGCCCGCTCGCTGGGCTACCGGCGAGCGGGCGTCTGGACCTACAGCGACAATACCCCCGCTCGCAGGCTCTACGAGAGTGTCGGGATGGCGACCACGGGCAAAGCCGTACCTGTGCTCGCCCGTACGCAAATCCAGTATGGACTCCTCCTCGGCGGTCGGAGTCAAGCGCCTTGAGCCGCAGGGCATCCAGAGTGATCGAGCGAGACCGTGGTCATGCAGGCTGCTCCTGCAGCAATCGCCTGACGCTCGCCGGAAGGTCGGCAGGAGTCTCCACGATGCATGACGCACCCGCTTGATCCAGCTCCTCAGCGCTTCCGATGCCCCATGTGACACCGACCGAAGGCAACTCATGGGCATGCGCACCGACGATGTCGTGTGAGCGATCCCCGACCATCACGGCGCGCCGAGGATTGTCAAGCATCGCCAGGGCAGCGGCAATGGTGTCCGCCTTGCTCTCGCCCTGCACGCTCAGATCAGGACCGGCGAGCACCGCAAAGAAGGACCGCAACCCGAGCGCGTGTAGCAGCGGCTCCGCGAGCGCCCGCGGCTTCGACGTTGCGACCCCAAGCCGGTATTGCTGGGCGAGCTCGTCGAGGACGGCGTCGATGCCTGAAGCTACGACGGTCTCCCGCTCGGAAACCTCGGCATATCGGGCGCGGTAACTGCCGAGGCACGATGCCACGAGTGCCGAATCCGGCGGGTGCCCGTCAGCTCCGCGAACGCGTCGGCGAGCGAAGGCCCGATGAAGCGGTGAAGAGCCTCTCGTGGTCGAGCTGACAGTTCGTTCTCAACAAGGGCATGGTTGATACAGCCCGTGATGGCCACCCGCGAGTCCACAAGAACGCCGTCGAGATCGAAGAGGACGCAGTCGTATCCGGGGTCAGGCACCGGCGTCCTGTGCTTCCTCGTGGCGTTTGAGCAGGTAACGCACGACGCCGTCCTCGTCGTTTGGCCCGACGACCTCCGTGGCCCTCTCGAGCACGGCCGGGTGGGCGTTAGCCGGGGCGATGGAGCGACCGGCCGCGCCGAACAGGCCGAGGTCGTTCAGGTGGTCGCCACAGGCGATCACCTCGACGCCTACAGCGCCGCAAGCCTCGAGCAGCGCAGGGAGGGCGGCGCCCTTCTCGGCGGTGCGGTGCTGGACCTGCACCTCGGTCCAGCCGGGGCAGTAGTAGTTGCGGGCGCTGTAGACGATGGCGGCGTCGCCCACGAGGTCCTTCAGCCGCTCGGCGAGCGCTGCGCCCTCGGCGTCTCGCACGAACCCGGTGATCGCGGCGGCCTGCTCCCGTTCGACGACGGAGAGCAGGTTCTCGCAGGCGACCAGCTCGCGGTCGCCGTAGGTGCGCTTCTCCTCCATATACCAGCTGGTGCCCGCGTTCATCCGCGACCCGAAGTAGACCCGGTCGATGCCGCCGTTCCACGCCGAGATCACCGGGTCCGCGCCCGTCGCGACGATCGCCTCCACCGCGGCGCGGGCCGTGGACCCGGATAGGAGGCTGCTGTGCAGGTGCCGCCCACTCTCCAGATCGGAGACGAACGCGCCGTTCAGCTCGATCACCGGCAGGCGCAGCTCGACGCCCGCCATCAGGGCGCGCATGGCGACCGTCCTCCGTGAGGAGGCGATCGTCAGCTGGACGCCGGCCCGCAAGAGGCGGTTGAACCCGTCCCTGGAGAACTCGCTCAGGGTGGCGTCGGGGCCAAGCAGGGTCCCGTCCAGGTCACAGACGTAGAGCGGCGGATCGGTCATCGCCTCAGCTCATGCTGCTGCCGCCACCCGGGCGCGCAGCACCGTCTTCGCCGCGGGCCACTCGGACCGAAGGATCGAGTAATGGACACTGTCGCGCCAGCTGCCGTCGTGCCGTCGCATCTCGTGGCGATGCACGCCCTCCTTGGTCGCTCCAAGCCGCTCGATCGCCTGCTGGGAGCGCTCGTTGCGGATATCGGTCCGGAAGGCGACGCGCTCCAGGCCCAGTGCCTCGAATGCGTGTGTGAGAAGCAGCAGCTTGACCTCGGCGTTTCGCCCGGTGCCCCACGAGCCGCGACTGAGCCAGGAAGACCCGACCTCTACGTGTGCGTTGTGAGCGTCGAAGTCCCAGTAGGAGGTGGAGCCGATCACCGACCCGGCGTCGGCATCGAGGACGGCGAATGGGAATCGACGGTCCGCTTCCCGGTCCGCGAGGGCACCGTCGATCCAAGCCCGCGCCTGGTGGAGGTCCGCCGGTTGGGGATAGGGAAGCCAGGCGAAGACCTCCTCGGATTCCGCGGCGGCAAGCAGGCCAGCCGCGTGCTCCGCGCGCAGCGGCTCGACCGCGACCAAATCGCCTTGCAGCTCCACGGGCTCCATCGGATGCACGGGCCGATCCTGTCAGGAACGGCGGAGGCCGGAAAGCGGCGCGAATCTCATCCCAGGTTGCCCAACACGTCAGGCGGATCGTCCAGCGTCGATATCTCCACCAGGTCAGGACGATCCGGAGGCGCAGGGCGTCCACTGCGGTTGACCCACACCGCGTCAAGGCCGGCAGCAAGGGCGCCGTCGACGTCCTTGGTGCTTGATCGGCATGTCGATCTCCCTTTTAGTACACAAGAGAGAGAGTCTCTAGCCCGTGGCAGTGCGCCAGGCGATTTTGCAGCGAAAGATCACGCCCGCCGGCGCAATGCCCATCACGATCTCGGACGATGGCTCGCCTAGGCTCCAATGCTCGACCCTCAGTGCGGCTAGGATCGGCCAGTGATCGAGGATCCGCTCAAAGACGCGCTGGAGGAGATCGCCCCGAAGCTCGATCCGCGGCTCGAGCCGCTGGCGGCGGCACTCTTGGCTGAAGAGCCCATCGATGACGCCTGGGGAGGGCTACTCCAGGAGATTCTCGATGCGGCTTGAGCGCATCGTCATCCAGGCTTTTCGCGGCTATCCCGATCGTGCCGAGATCATGCTTTCGGGCGATGTCGTGCTATTGGCTGGCGAGAACGGCACCGGCAAGACGAGCCTGACCGAGGCCTTCGAGTGGGTGCTCTTCGACAGCATCGTGCGCAAGGAGCGCTCGAAGACCCGCGGCGAGTACCAAGGGTCCGGGTGGATTCGTAGCGTCCATGCCCAACCCGACACCGAGACCTTCGCCGAGGTGACCCTCAATAAGGACGGCCGCCGCCACGTCGTCCGCCGCATCCTGGTCGGCAACGGGACCGAGCTGACGATCGACGGCAAACCGGCGGCCGACGTCAAGGCGCTGGGACTGAGGACCGAGGACGCCTTCAGGCCGTTTCTCGGTCAGTGCGAGATCCAAGCCCTGATCGATAGCGAGCAGCAGAGCCGATGGGAGCAGCTCAGCGCGATCCTCGGCTTCGCGGGCTTCGGGCAGCTACGCGAGCAGCTGCAACGCTTGCGCACCGACACTGATCGCGATGAGCGTGTGAAACGTCTGCGTGAGCGGGTGACGAGGGCCGTGCAGCCGCTGACCGCACCTGGGATGGAGCCCTTGGAGCAGGCGCCCGAAGACCTGCGCGCCCGCGCTGGCAGCTTCGTCGGCCTCGGTGCCGACGCTGCCTGGGGTGCGATCGGTGTTCAGGCCCAGCGCGAACTTGACGCTCTCCTGGCCCGCGACCGCCGCCCACCTGGTCTGGACGTCCTAGCGGTCGGCGCCAAGGATCTCGGCGCACCAGTCGCCGAGACCGCAGCAGCGATCCGCGGCCTACTCGCCCACGCAGAGCGCCACCGCGAGTGGCACGAGGCCAACCAGCGCGCCAGCTTCGCATCCCAGGGGCTGGATCTGGTCGACCCCGAGCACCCCGAGGTGTGCCCGTTCTGCCAGCACTCAACCCTTGACGCCGAACGTCGCGACACCCTGGAAGCCGAGGCCCAACAGACCAGCGGCCCCGCCCCCTCCGACCCGCGCCGTGGCTTGCTCGACGGAATCGCTGCGCTCGGCGGCGTCGGCCCGCTGAACGCTGATGCCGGCAACCTCCTCATCGAGTCGCTAGGCGAGGGAGATGAGGCAGCAGCACTGGTGGCGGCCGAAGGGGAGCAGGACGCGCTGGAGGATCTCCGCGTCCGTGCCAAGCGGCTGGCCGACGCCGCGCTCGCTGCATATGAGAGCGCCAGCCGCCCGCGCGGCGACGCGAGCGCCCTGGAGGGGATGGTCGCGGAGTTGCTCGGCGTGGTCGAAGAGATCGGCCAGCGACACGCGGCGCTGCGGGCGGCGGTCGAGGCGCTTGTGCTGCGCTTGACCAAGCGCTTCTCGGGTCTCGATGAGGTTGACAAGAAGCGGATGGGCGCCCTTCAGATGGCGGTACTCCTGGCCGAAAACGGCAGCGCCGTCGAGGCGGCCTGGCGCTTGCGCGGCTATCAGGAGCAGCTGCGGTTCCTGGTGGCCGAGCTGGAGGCAGCCGAGAAGTCGCGGATGGCCGCGGCGCTGAAGACCCTGAGCGGCGACATCGCCCGCTACTACGAGGAGCTCAGCCCTGGCCACCACATCAAGATCTCGGGCATCACGATCCGCGATACCAAACGCCGCCAGGCCGCGCTGGCAGCAACCTCGCACGGGCAGCCGGTCAACCCGGTGACCATGTTCAGCGAGGCCGAGGGCAATTGCCTCGGGTTGAGCCTCTACTTCTCCCAGCGGGTTGATCGCAACCCAGGCTGGCTGATGATCATGCTCGACGATCCGGTGCAGTCGATGGACCAGGGCCACGAAGAGGGCCTGATCCATCTGCTGGCCCGCATCAGCCGCGACCGCCAGGTCATCGTGATGACCCACGAGCGCCGATTCGCCAGTCAGGTCGAAGCGCAATTCGCGGCCGTCAACTCGTTCACCAAATATGTCTTTGAGCGTGGCAGCGGTCCGGACCCACAGATCGCCTTGGCCGAAGGCCGTCTGAGCGAACTGTTGAGTTACGCGGAGGCCAACGCGGAGGGGGAGCTGGCGCGCCGAGAGTCGTGTGCAGGAGCGGTGCGAAAGGCGGTCGAGCGGTTCTGTCGCGAGCTGGCTACGGCGAAGGAGCTCCGCCTGAAGAAGGGGGTCTCAGTCGAGGACATGATCGATCGCCTGCACGAGAACAAGGCGATTGATGACCTCGAGGTCGGGACGCTACACCGCCTGCGCAAGTTCGGCAACCGGGGCTCCCACGACGACGAATCGGTCAATCCAGCGACCTCGGCGATCCTCTCCAACATCAACGCCCTACGCAGCATGCAGGGAAAGCATTTGACCAATCACAAGCCTGATCTCCAGGTCCTCGCCGGCGGCGGCGAGTCGCCGAAGGCGAGCGCCTGAGACGATACCGCCTGCCGGAAATCAAGCTCCTCAGGGCATGGTCAGTGGAGTGGTTCGACTTAAGAGCTGATGGACGGCTCAATCATGCTGTTCGTTCGCTTGGTGTTCGCCAAACCACCCCCACCCGGCTTTCGGGGCTCGGTGAGGCCATCGTCCTCCTGCTCGGCGATGGACAGATTGAGGGCCAGGAGCTGAGCCAATATGTCCTCACCCTGGCTGAACCCGTAGGCCTCGATTACGGCCTCGTCCAGCTCTTTCTGAAGCACGCGCAACGGATTTCGGCCGTCCTCCCGCAGCGAGTTGTATTGCTTTTCCAGCGAGAGTCCTTCGGCCAACCGTTCGTCTCGTAGCTGGATCAACCGAGCCGCCGCATCGGTCACAGCCTCGACCTGCTCCTCGCTGGGCGCCTGCGGCCACGGGAAGGTGTCCCACACGGTGTTCGGCGTATACCGAGGGTCCACCCGCATCTTCGAGCACCGCTCCTCAAAGTAGGCCCTGTGGTGAGACGAGTGCAGGATGCCGAAGCTGTAGTCGTCTTCAAACGCGAAGACCTGAAGCGCGTCTGCCGGCCTGATCGCAGGAGAGATAAAGGCATAAACCGACTGCCGGGTTAGAACCGCGACGCGCGAGAGTGCGATGTATCGACTGAGCTTGCCGATGGCATCGACCATCTCCGGCCGCCGCCAGCCGAGTTGCCACCACTTGTCGAGGAAGTTCCTCTGGTGCCAAGTGACCCGCCGATCGGGGTTTGCCGCGAGTAGTTCCTCGTTCTTTTTCTCCTCCCGCTCGGCACCCGCCTTCCGATCGGTCAGAACCGTGCTCCGTAGGTGCTCCATGACCGCCTCACCTGCAGCGACTTCGGCCTGCATTACGTCTGCTGCATCGATATCGATGACAAAGCGAGAGGGTTTGCCGTCCCCGTTGAGCTCCTCGCCGATCAGGAACGGATGGATGACATTTGCCGCCTGCGAATCGGCGTCAATGAGTTTCTCCGCCTGCTCGGGCGAAAGGACGAAGCCGGGCGTGTGTTGGGGCGTCTGTCCTTGGAAGCAGGCCTTTGGGCTGCGGTTGGCTTTCAGTTTCCGCGCTGCGCGAAGATCGGTATTCGCCGAAAGCGAGCCGGTGATCTGCGGCACCTCCATCTTCGTGGTTCCTCGTGACAGCCAAAGCGTCTTGGGTCCGTCCACCTGTCCCTTCGTCCAGTTGACGATCGAGACCTCGACAGTGGCATCCCCCGACCACGGCTGGGAAGCGACCGCATCGTAGATGACGCCTCCGTTGTCCACGATGTAGTCGAGCGCGTGCTTCCTGCTGTCACCCGAGCGGATATTCGACGTGCCGACCAAGCCAGCGCGTCCGCCCTCTGGCATCAGATCGTGGGTCTTTCGGAACCAGTAGACGACGTAGTCGGCCAAGCCGCCGATATCGGGATAGCCTTTCTGAAGGGCCGCGATCTCGTCCGCGGGCTTCTCATCGAGCATTCGCTTGGCACCGAGGTAGGGCGGGTTTCCGATGCAGGCGTCGAACGCTGGCCACTTGGCCGTGATGGCGTTAGTCGTCTGGAAGTTGCCGTCAAGGTCATCGAGAGGAAGGTAGGTCCGCTCATCCCCGAGCTCATCGGCCGCCAGCTTGCGCGCGAGCATCAGCGTGACCTTGGCGACCTCGACTGCAAAGGGGCGAAGGTCAATGCCGTGGAACTGCTTGGTCGAGACGAAGGCCAAGCTCATCGCCTCCCGTCGACCGCCCTCTCGACTGCGCAACAGGCGCTTCTCATGGAGCTGGCGCTCGAGGCGGCGCATCTCGCGATAGGCGACGTAGAGGAAGTTGCCCGAGCCGCACGCAGGGTCCAGCACGCGATAGTCGAGCATTTCCTGCTCGACTTTCCCGAGCTCCTCCAAAGTGTCGGCCTCCTCGATCCGCTGTCGCCACGGCCGAACGATGGTCGGCAGAACCACTTTCTGGATGTCGGCCTCGCTGGTGAAGTACGCGCCGTAGGCGTGCCGCTCGGGCTTGTCGAGGCTTTGCTCGAACAGGGTGCCGAAGATCACCGGGCGAACAGCCGCCCAGTTCTCTTTGCACGCGACCCCGAGTGCTTCGACCTCCTCGTCTGCGAGGTCAAACGGATCTACAGTGGCGAAGAGGCCGCCGTTGAAGAAAGGCGTCCCTTCGAAGCGGCCACCTGACGTCTCGCCTCGTGCGTTCATCTCGCGGAAGAGGCCGAAGAGCAGGTCGTAGGCGCTCCCCTGTCCTTCCTGAATGTCCGTAACCGCCTGCGAGAAGAAATGGCGAGGCAACAGACCGATGTCCTCGGAGAACATCGCCATCACTGCCTGCAAGATGAAACGCTGAGCAGAATCGCGAGGAACTCCGCGCTCAACCATTTGGTTGAAGATGCCCGACACCATCGAGGCGGTCTCGCGCGTCACGGCCACCAGGTCGTTGCCGAAGCTCGGCTTTTCCTCGTGAGGCAGCATGAACGCGAGCGCCTCCCAGCGCTGCGGTAGGTCGTCGAGCATGATCCGCTCTACTGGCTCATCGAGCTGACGATTCAGGTCGTAGACCCAGAACTCATCGAAATTGCACAGCACAACGTACTCCGGCCTGTCAGGCACGAGGTCGATCCAATACTCGAAGGCCTGGCGATAATCCTTCGTCAGGTCTCGCCCCGCCTTCTTCATCTCCACCAGGACGCGCGGCTTCCACTCCAGGTCCGCATACGCCGTGCCACCGTTGTCCCGTCTTTTGACTCGCTTCTCCAGCGTCGCACCGGCTTGCCGCACGCCCTCGTGCCCGAGCGCACGAAACAGGTTCTCGAGGAAGATCGCCGCCTCGCCCTTCTCATCTCCCGACAAGTGCTCCCTGCGATACCTGACGAACCCCTTGAGGCGCTCGCGGAGATCGTCGGAGGCGGGGTTGCTCGGCATACTCACCGTCCTTTCCTATCGCATCCCTCCGTTCATCGCCGCTACGGGCCCGGGGCGCTTCACGGACTCACCGTATCCCGCCTCTGCCGTCGCAGCGGCTCCGGCGTCCTCGCTGGGGACGCGTACGCTGAGGGATGATCTGCGCATCGACCCACTTCGCCCACCCGAGTCATCGGTCGCCAATGAGCCAATCCGACTTTCGGCGTACGACCCGTCTTGGCCCGCCCGGTTCAGAAAGGAGCGGGTGTTATTGGAGGACGTGATCGGCGAGTGGGTCGTCGGCGGTGTCCACCACGTCGGCAGCACCGCAGTGCCGGGGATGGAGGCCAAGCCGATCATCGACATCCTGGCCGGGGTGCGCAGCCTCGAAGAGTCGCGCTCCTGTCTCGAGCCGCTCACGCAGCTCGAATACCTGTACGCGCCGTACCTGCCGGAGGAGATGCACTGGTTCTGCAAGCCGCACCCGAGTCGGCGCACGCACCATCTCCACCTCATCCCCGTCGGCTCTCGGCGCTACGCGGACGAGCTGGCCTTCCGCGACCGTCTGCGGGAGGACCCGCAGATCGCCGCCGAGTACCTCACCTTGAAGCGCGACCTCGCGCGGCGATTCGCGAACGATCGCGAGGCCTACACGGAGGCGAAGTCGGACTTCGTCAACCGCGTCCTCGGCAGAGCCGCCTGACGTATGCTCGCCGCTTGACCGGCCGGGGATTCAGCGTGCGCCGATGCCGACAGGCCGATGTCGCGGCCGTCCTGGATCTGTGGGCGGAGGATCGAAGCGAGCACGCGAGCACTCCCGACCGCCCCGAGGACGTCGAGCGGCTGATCGGGGCCGATTCTCCGGCGGCGCTGCTCGTGGCCGAACGGCACGGCGAGGTCGTCGGCGCCCTGATCGCCGGGTGGGACGGGTGGCGAGGAAACATGTACCGGCTCGCCGTCCGCGACGGGCACCGACGGGAAGGCATCGCGTTCGCGCTGACCCGGGCGGGAGAGGAATACCTGCGGAGACGCGGCGTGCGTCGCGTGACCGCCCTCGTCGCCGTCGACGACGAGACGGCAGGGGCGTTCTGGGAGGCGGCCGGCTATCCGGCCGACCGCGAGATCGGCCGGCGGGTCCGCAACCTGTAGGTCGGCTATCCGAGCAGCCGCTCGACCGCGAGCACGTCTCGCCAAGCGCCGTCGAGCTTGCCGTGGCGGCGATGCACGCCGACCGAGTCGAAGCCGCAGCGTTCGGTCAAGCGGATGCTCGCGACGTTGTCGGTGAAGAGCTTGCCGACCATCTTGTGGAAGCCGCGCTCTTCGGCCGCGGAGGCGAGCTCTTCGGCCAGCAGCGTGCCGAGCCCATGGCCGCGGGCCTGCGGCGCCACGTAGACGCTCGCCTCGCCGATCCCCGCGTAGCACTCGCGGGTGCTGTAGGGGGCGAGTCCCGCCCAGCCCGCGATGCCCTCGCCCGCGCCGCAGACGAGCAGCGGGAATCGGGAGTCCTCGATCCGCGGCCGGAAATCCTCAGTCGATCGCAGCGCCGTCTCGAACGTCGAGCCCCGCTCCTCGATCGCGGCGTTGTAGATCTCGCATATCGCCCAGGCGTCTTTCGGCGAAGCGCTGCGCACCGTGGCCCCCGTGTCCATTGCCGCATTCTCGCCACCTGCCGGCCGGCGGGCAATGGCCACAGGGCCAAAACGGCCTATCCGTTCGCGAGAGACTCCCTACCGACGCTCGGCTTCCCACACGATCACGGCGGGAACGTCGGTGAGGGCGTCCTCGAAGGCCTCCACCCGGTGCTTCTTCGCGCGGGCCTTGGCCTGCTCGGCGCTCAGCCGGGGTTCGATGCAGCGGCGGACTGTGAGGCCGGCGGCGGCGAATGCCGCAATGTAGTCGCCGTGCAGGTGCGGGTACTCGGGGATCATCGAGCGTCGCCCATCCGCGTCGACGAACACGGCCCGCCAGCCGAGGATCGCCGTGGCGAACGGGTGCGGGTTGGAGACGATCAGCCGTCCACCCGGCTTCAGAGCCCGGCCGAGCTCCATGACCGCCGGGCCGAGCTCGGACAGATGGCTGAGCGCGAGCGCGCAGACCGCGCCCGCCACCTCGCCGTCGGCGAGCGGCAGCGCGGTGAGCTCGCCGAGACGGAGGTCGGCGTCGGAAAGCTTGGCCGCAGCGCGATCCAGCATCGCCTGACTTCCGTCGACGCCGATCACCGGTCGGCCCCGACCGCACAGGTAGGCGGCGTGACGGCCCGTGCCGCACGCAGCGTCGAGGACGGATCCCGCTGGCAGCTCATCGAGCAGTTCTCGAACGACCGGCTCCTCGGCGGCGATCGTGTCGTTGCCGGGCTCGTCGTAATCCTCCGCCCACTGGGCATAGCCGGCGTCGACATCCGTCTCGGGCAGGTCACGTCGCTCCGAGTAGGGCGGCTCGTCGAGCCGCGAGAGGATCTCCCGAATCTCCTCGGTGCGGGCTTCGACGCCATCGAAGGAACGCCGCGCCCCGGCGCGCAGCAGGGCCAGGCCCTCGATGCCGAGAAGGTAGTGGCCCTGCTTGAGTCCTTCTGCCATCCGCCGAACCGTCGCGATCAGCTCGGCGCCGGCGTGTTGCGCTTGCCGTAGAAGACGACAAAGGCCTGGGTGAAGCCGTGGCGCTCGTAGAAGCGGTGCGACTCGACGTTGGTCTTCGCGGCGGTGATGGCGAGGTCCTCGACGCCGATCCCGGCGAGGCGCTGCCACACCGCCTCCAGCAGCGCGGCGCCTACGCCGTCGCCGCGACGCTCGGGTAGGACGGAGAGCGTCTCCAGCTCGGCGAGCCGCTCGCCGGTCTGCCAGGCCGCGTAGCCGGAGCCGACGGTGACGAAGGCGTAGCCGATCGGACGATCGCCGTCCTCCGCTACGACGAAGAAGGTCTCGGCGTCTTCGAGCCAGCGCTCGTACTTGGCCCGCCGACGCCGCCAGGAGTCCGCCGGCCCGCGCTTCGGAGCGCTGCCGCCGAGGTTCGGAACAAGGCCGGAGTGGTGCTCCTGGAGCGCATTCCAGAGCGGCTCGACCGCATGAAGTTGATCCGCGTCATCTGCGTAACGCAGGGTGATCTCCGACTGCGACGACTCCATGCCACCGCAGTCAAACAGGATTCCGTTTGAGGGGACGTCTCGCGAAAGCATCCTCACATGAGTTGGAGGCAGAGCAGCTTTCGACCGGAAGAAGACCCCCGAACCTGTAAGCCGTTTAAGAGTCGGACTTTGACTTCGGGGGCGGCGATCAAGGCGAACCTCACCGAGACAACACGACGACGGCAAGGCCAATCCAGCCGATGGTGAACCCGACGAGCACCGTCGTATTGACGGCGCGGTAGACAAGTGAGTTCGTGGTCAAGCCTGCGTTGACGGCCAGCGGGAGGAACATCAACGGCTGCACGAACGCCCCGAGCACCAGGAGAGCGCCGACCCAGGTTGGAATCGACGCGACCGCGGTCCCAACCGCGGTGAGGATCACGCCCATGAACAGCAGGTCGAGGTGAGCCTGGCGGATGCGGTCGAGGTGCCGACGCCCGAGTCGTTTCAACGCATGCGGCGTCTCGAGCGTCGCGACCATCGCCCAGCCCGACAGGGCGGCGACCGTCAGCTCACAGATTCCCAGCTTGGCGAGGAGCGGCATCTGCTCTCTCCTTTGGTAGAGGGAAGGTTCAGAACTAGAGGATCATTACAGTTCTGCTACTGTCTTGCATGTGATGCCCACGGCCTCCGCTTCCAGCTCGCCCTCGCAACCCACGACCCGAACCGAGCGGCGCAAGGCGCGCACCGCGGCAGCGATCCTCGATGCCGCCGAGCGGCTCTTCCTGGGCCGCGGCTTCGGCGTGACCACGATGGAGGACATCTCCGAGGAGGCGGATGTCGCGGTGGGTTCGATCTACGCGCACTTCGGCAGCAAGGACGGCGTCTACGCCGGTCTGATCGATCGCGCGCTGGAGCTCGACAAGCGCTACTGCGCCGAGGGCTTCGAGTCCGGCGAGGCGCCGGTGGAACGGCTGGTCGGGCTCTCGGAGGGCTACCTGCGCTTCGCCCGAGAGCACCCCGGCTACTTCCGTCTCTTCCGCTTTCCCCCACCCGACCGCCCCTCCGAGGAGGACGCGCCCCAGCCCGCCGAACGGGTCGCGCAGCGCATCCGCGAGGAGACGGAGCGGATGGCGGGTTGCGTGCGGGCGGCGATCGAGGAGGGCATCGCGCGGCCGGTTGACCCCGAGAGCACGGCCACCTTCCTCTGGGCCGCCTGGGACGGCGTGATCGCCTGCCACCTCGGGCCGGCGAACATGAACCTGACCGACGCCGAGTTCGACGCAGTGCTGGACCGGGCGCGCGAAGTACTCACCATGGGTCTGCTCGCTCCGCAGAGCAGCGGAGACGAGCGATGATCGAGACCGTCCCCGCAAACGGGGACTACGGCCTCGCGGCCACGCCCGACCGGCATGAGCGCGAACTACCGATCCGCGAGCGCCAGATCGAGTTGGGGGGCCGGCGACTCAACTTCGCCGAGCTCGGCGAGGGTTCTCGCGCATTCGTGCTGGTCCACGGCATGGGCGGGCGCTGGCAGCACTGGCTGGAGACGATTCCCTTCCTCGCGCGGCACGGCCGGGTGCTGGCGCTCGACCTGCCGGGCTTCGGGCGCTCACAGCTGCCGGCCCGCGGCGTCTCGCTGGATGGCTACGCCGACACCGCCGCGACGCTCTGCCGCAGCCTGGGCGTGGAGCGGGCGGTCGTGCTCGGCCACTCGATGGGTGGCCCGATTGCGCTCCGCATCGCCACCAGGCACGAGGATCTGACCGAGTCGGTCGTCCTGGTCGCCGGCGCCACCGACACCTTCAACGCTGTGCTCGGCCTGCGCGCGACCGCCGGGCTCGCCCTGCGCAAGCCGAGGAAGACCGCGGCCACGCTGACCGAGGTGCTGACCGTGGGCATCCCGACGCCGCGCCTGCTCCAGCGCCTGATCGTCGCGAGCGGGTGGCTGCGCCAGGCGCTGCTATGGCCGTATATGCACCGCCCACAGGCGATCCCGGCCGACAGCCTCGCGCGGATGCTGGGCGGAACCGGGACGCGCGGCGTCTTCCCCGCCGCCCGGGCGATCGGCCGCTCCGACCCCCGCCAGGGCTTGACCGAGGTGCGATGCCCGATCCTCTCGATCGGCGCCCGCCACGACCACATCTGCCCCCCAGCCGACCTGCGGGCCTGGGCTGCCCTGGCGCCGAGGGCCAGGACGATCCTGCTGGAGGACTGCGGGCACATGCTCATGCTCGAGCGACCCAGAGCCTTCAACGAGCAGGTCGCCTGCTTCCTGGCTGACGTCGATCAGACCCTGCCGCCGCTCACTCCTGGCTCGTCGTCGCCAGGCTGACCACGGCCCGTTGCGCCCCTGGCAGGCTGCGGGCGGCGGCCGGTCCGAGAATGCGGCGCCAGATCGGAGCCAGGGCGCCCTCGATGTAGATCGTGTTGGTCAGGCGAGCGCCGCCGTCGAGGGCGGGCTCCACCACGTGCCGGTGGCCCATCCGGGCGCCGGGCAGGCGCGCCTCGTCGGTGAACAGGAGGCCCTGCTCGAACTCGACGACGCTGAAGCGCAGGCGCAGCCCCGTGCGAAAGACAACCCGCGCCCGCGCCCCGAGGACAAGCGGCCCGTCCAAGCTGGCCGTCTTGATCTCAGCGTTCCAGCGCGGCCACGCCTCGGCCTCAGCGTAGGCGTTGTCCCACACAGCGGCCGGCGAGACCTCCGCCTCCAGCGTGCTGGTCGTCTCCCATCGGCTCATTGGAGAACCTCCCTCTCGTCGGGCCTCATGGCGAGATCAGCTCCGCCAGAGAGCGCTTCTGCGTCCTCTGGCCGTCGAAGTTCTCCGGCGCCAGCCAAGCCTCGAAGCCGGCGCGGACCACGGCCCAGTCGTCATCGGTGATCGCGAACCAAGCGGTGTCGCGGTTGCGGCCCTTGACGATCTGGTGGTTGCGGAAGACGCCCTCGAAGCGAAAGCCGAAGCGCTCGGCGGCGCGCCGCGAGGTCTTGTTGAGGGCGTCGCACTTCCACTCCAGCCGCCGGTGGCCCAAGTCGTCGAAGGCATGGTGGGCGAGCAGGTAGATCGCCTCGGTGGCCGCGGTCGTGCGCCGCAGCTCGGGGCCGAACCAAATGTGGCCGATCTCGATCGTGCCGAAGGATGGCTCGATCCGCAGGTAGGAGGCCTGGCCCAGGGGACGCCCTGCCGCGAGCGGTTCGATCGCGTAGTAGACGTGGCCCTCGGCCCCTGCCTCCCAGGCAAGCGTTTGGCCCAGGCGCTCAGGGCTCTCATAGGGACCGTCGGGAAGGTAGGTCCAGATCGCCGCATCGCCAGCCGGAGGATGGGATGCGGAGTACAGCGGCTCGGCGTCGGCGTCGGGATCGATCGGTCGGAGGAGAACGTGGTCGCCGTGCAGCGTCTCGCCCGACGGCGCCGGAACAGGACTCCATTCGATCGGTTCACCGAGCGGGCGGTCGGACACGGCGGCGAGCATATCCGGGCGCTATCCCACTGCATGGCCTCGAGCCTGCAACCCTGTCCGATCAAGTTCCCGTGGTTGCCGGCGCGTAGCTAGCGCCACTCGCGAGCGAAGCCTCACGGCTCAATAGGAGAAAACATGAAGCCCGAAAAGTCCGAGAAATGCCGCGTCCACCCCGAGGACGAGATCCGAATTGGTCGATCGTCCTGGGATGACCAAGATATTTCGATCAAGTACACCTGGTTCGACAAGAGAGATCGGCCGTCACGGGGCGGCGAGGTTCCTCTCGCGGCACTGCCCCAAATGTTCGAGTTTGCAATTCGAGAGGGCTATCTGACCATCGGGACCAGGTAAGCACAAGGGATTGCGATTCCCAATCTCGCGAAGCGGCACCGCAAGGGTCATTGGGGCCGCCAGATCTTCCCCTCGACTCGGTCCGTGGGGTCTTCCGGCTGACCAAGGGCTCGCAACTCCGCTTCGTGTTCGCTCATGACCAAAGCGGAGACCGCGGCGTCGAAGGCATCTTCGGACCCGGCGGCCCGCTCGAGAAGGTCCCCCGGCTGCTCGGGAAAGCGTTCGAGCAGATGGCGGTGTCGCGCCGACCACCTGCCCTTGTTGACTGCGCCCGTCAGCGCGCGCGGATAGATCTCCACCACGCATGGCCATCCCTCGGCGAACGGCCAGATGCCAAAGCCGGCCTTGGCAAGCGTCAACAGGTGCGGCATCCCCCGAACCGATCCAGTACCCACGGCGCCGGCGCCACCGATCTGAAAGACGGACTTCGGACGCACCCCGTCCTCGTCTCCCTCGGTCTGCCTGTAGAGCCGTGCCTTCGGGTGGGGATTTCGCTTACCCGGCCGCCCCCAGAAGGGGTCTTCGCATCCTTTCAGCAGATCCTCGCCCTCATGCTCCATCGCCAACCACACGTCCTCGCCACTGGACCAACCCTTCTCCTCGCACCACCACGCCGGGAACGAAAAGGCGAAGTCCAATCCGATGATCGTGCGGGGCTCGGCTTCACCAAGCTCAACAAGCTTCGCGACGAGCTCATCGCGGTCGAGCCCGTTCTTGAGCTCGCTCAGTCTGCCGTGCCGGACCTCGGCTCGCCACAGAGACTCCGCCGGCCCCTTGGCCCTACCCGACCAGTCGACAGCGATGACTTGCACGGGGGGATGGTCGCAGTTCTCCCGTAGACCACAGACGCTTCTCGCGGAGGCTGTCGCACAAACCACCCGTTTTTCGGTCCGTTTGCGCCGAGAAAATGGGGCATGCCCCAGAACTTCCTCACCTGTGACCGTGACCAACCTCTGCTGCTGCCGCCGGACCTGCGCGACTGGCTGCCAGAGGACCACCTCGCCTG
>Ga0210085_1000007_pt1 | contig 127491 bp, 109 predicted proteins | sample China_Galinas_PW_5_FD_184866 | JGI IMG/M metagenome (GOLD analysis project Ga0210085, IMG submission 184866) | Wetland microbial communities from San Francisco Bay, California, USA, that impact long-term carbon sequestration - China_Galinas_PWC_D1... | ecosystem: Environmental > Aquatic >...
CTCGATGTCGTGCAACTCGCCCGGAGCGGCGACGAGCCGCACCCGCTCCGGCAAGGGATCGACAATGTGAGTAGTGCGACGGGTACTCGCTCGGCGTCACCAAGACCCACTCCCGCCCCCACACCTCCAACGACAACCCCTACTCGGAGGCGCAGTTCCGCACCCTGAAGTACCGGCCGGCCTTCCCCGCGCGCTTTGACTCGATCGAGCAGGCGCGCGAGTTCTGCCGCTTCTTCTTTCGCTGGTACAACCACGAGCACCGCCACTCCGGCATCGGCCTGATGACCCCGGCCACCGTCCACCACGGTCGCGCCAAGAAGGCTCACGCCGCCCGCCAGGCGGTGCTCAGCGCCGCCTACGCGGCCAACCCCGAGCGCTTCGTGCGCAAGGCGCCGACACCGCCCACGCTGCCGACGGCAGCGTGGATCAACAAGCCCAAGTCAGAGGAGGTTGCTCACTAAATTCGGACGACGGGTGTCTCATTTTCGTTGACAGGTACCGTTCCCGGTTCGCACGCGGACATGCGCGCCGTCGGATGTCGAGATGTCTTTGCAGCAGAGCGCGACGAGCTCGGAAACGCGAAGCCCGGTTTGGATCGCGAGCAGGATCAGCGCATGGTCGCGCCGCCCCAGGCAGATGGTTCGGTCCGGGGCCGCCACCAGCGCCTGTATCTCCTCACCTGCGAGGTAAGAGACGTACCAGCCGAGCAACATGTTCAGAGCGAACGTATGTCTCAGGGCGTGCGGTCGCGGCCGCCGCCGAAGGCAGGGAGTTCGACCCGGCCAGGGACGCCGGCGTGATTCGACGCGGCGGCAACGTCACGGCAATGACCCGGTTCGGCGAACTGGACGTCGTGCAGCGGGCACGGGGAGTGCCCGGCAACAGCAACTCGCCGAGGACGCCCTGCCGAGCGAGTTGTTCGGGATCCCCGTGCTGGGGTGCTCGCTCGCACGACTGCGCGAAATGAAGGGGGCGCGGAGCCGGCCGCAGGACCGCGCGGACCTGGAGAACCAGCCGGAGGGGCGAGCTGCCTCACAACCTCGGAGGTAAGCGTTCAGGTGGTCAGCCCCGCCTGAAGTCCTGACTTCCCGTTCGCCCTACGGCGGGACGAGCGAGGGTGACGGCCGTCCGTGGTGGGCGGAGTCGGCGGCCTCGAGCAGGTAATCGAGCACGGCCCGCCCCTGCAGGCGACAGGTCTCGTTGACCGAGAGGATCCGCTCGATCCAGCGGTTGCCCTGCTCGGACTGCGTGCCGCCTTGCACCTTGCGCATGATCACCGCGCCACGGAGCGCTCTCTCCGCGGTGTTGTTCGTGGGGGAGACATCGGGCACCTCGCAGAAGGTCCACAGCGCCTCGTATTCGGCCAGCAGCGCACCGCAGAGGCTGCGCTCGCGGCGGTTATGGCCGCGCCCGCCCTGCTCGAGCAGCGCCCGGATGCGACCCCGCAGCGGCTCCAGCTCGGTGCACAACCAGGGGAGCTCGCGACCCTCCTCCAAGTAGCGTCGGTGGACGGCGATCACCTCGCGCCCGCTCGCCACCAGCTCGGCCCCGCGGCGGCCCGTCGCCCCCTTGGCTTCGGAGAGCTCGACCAGCTGCCTGATGACGTGACACCAACACAGTTGCTGTTGGAGGACGTCGAGGAAGTGGTAGCCGGCGTAGCGGTCGCTGATCACGATGCCGCCGAAGTCCTCGCCGAGCAGCTCCTTGGCGGCGGCCTGAGAGCGGGTGGGGTCGATCCGGTAGCAGGCCGCCAGCGCGCTCGCCCCCAGCCACAGCCACTGCCCGGCGCCGGCCATCCGCCAGCCTGTCTCATCGGCGTTGACCGCCTCGGCTTCGCGCACCGTCCGGCGAAGCGCCTCCCAGGGGTCGGCGAGCGCCTCGCTCATCCGCATGATCGCCGCGTCCACCGCGCCTGTGGAGATCGGCACCCCGAGCATCTCCTCCACCACCCGGCGCACCTGGCGGCGCGAGAGGCGAAAGACGCCGGCCAAAGTGGCGATGTGGGCTTCCAGGCGCGGGCCGAAGGCGCTGGGTGTGACGCCGGGCGGAAGCTCTGCCAGCCGTGCCCGCCCACAGCCCGGGCAGGCCAGGCGCGCGCGGCGGTGCTCGATGACGAGCGGCCGCACTTGCGGCAGCTCCCACTTCTGGTGGGCGACCGGCTCTCCCACCCGCTCCTCGTCGCCCTCGAAGGTGTGCCCGCAGCGGCAGCGCTCCGGCAGGTGCTCGAAGACCCGGTCGACCCGCTCCGGTGGCGCCATCTCGCGCGTCTTGCCCTCGTGGCCAGGCTGACCGCCGGGCTTTCGCTTGGACCATTCCTTCGCTTTTTCGCGCGCCTCGCGGCGACGTTCGGCGCGGCTCTTCGGCGAATCCGACGAGGGAGGCTTGGAGCTGTTTCGGGAATCCTGGCCCAGGCGTCGCTCCAACTCCTCGATCCGCTCCTGCAGGGCCATCACCAGATCGACCACGCTCTCGGGGTCGCGCTCGATCGCCTCACGCACCTGCTCGCGTCGCACGGCGATTGCTTCTCCGCCGGCCGTGCGGGGCCTGCTTATGTCAACCGACTACCTGAACGCCTACCCTCGGAGAGCGTCGCCCCGGGGGGGGCTGCACGCCGCCCCCGGGGTCGCTTGTCATCGACCAAGCGCCATCACGGGCGCCGGTCGACCTTGGTGTACTCTAAAGGTACCCCCACCATTTCAGCAGGTTGCCGCCAGTGAACGTACCGTTCGTGTGCGTTCCCTTGGACACACCGCACTTGAAAAAACCGTCAGTAGTTTCATAGGAGAGGTTTGCGACATTGACGTTGACCTGAATCGCCCGGTTCTCTTCGCTGCCCTCGGTCGAGTAGGTAACTTCCGAAAGACCCGTCTGCGGTCCGATGTGCGCATGGCATTTGACTTCTTCGCTTCCGACCTTATACAGCGTCACATCGATCGCGTCTTCAGCGTTTTCGCACACAATATCCATGGTGTTGTCGATGTGGAACACGTAGTAGCAGCTGTTCATTTCCACCGACGTCTGCCAGGTTCCACTGGTCAGGCAGCCGTCTTCGTACCCGGCCCCCACAGGAGAGAGCGTCGTGCCCGCTGCTCCGAGGTTGGTGCCAATCCCCGCTGACGGGCAAGCGACTTCGCCGACCGGACCGAGAGTGAACTCGTGCGGTTCAGTCGCTTCCCCGGCCATCGGCATCGGGTACTGTTCGGCTTGGAATTCGCCCCCTTCGACGAAGACCCCGCGCCCCGGGACGTCGCCTATATAGAGGGCGGCCTGTTCGCCACCGCTTTCCGCGCTCATGGTGAGGCCACCGGACATTTCCCCGTCGCTGTGCGTACCTTCCGGGCAGTTGCTGTATCCCCCGACTCCCGTGTACCTCAAGGTCGACGCTTCCGGGTTGAATCTCAGGGTCCTGCCGCTTCCCGAGCCCTGGTTTTCGAACGTGGCCGACATTTCCGACGTCGGTTCGATCTGCAGTTCGCAGTTCCAGAAGGAGTGACTTATGGTCATCGCTTCGCATTCGGCGCCACCGAGGCTGAACTCCCCTTCGAAGGTCGCGCTTTCCGATTCGCCGTGCGGGTCAAAGCTCAGCTGGCAGCCGTTGGCTTCCAGGGTCATGTTTCCAAGCCCCGCCCAGAAGCAGGTACCGCCGGTAAACGATGCGGTTTCCGGCTGGGTCGTGTCTTCGGCCATTTCGAGTTCCAGACTGGGCGAGCAGGTGAGAGTATTGTTGCCCAGCTGGAATTCAATGTATTCGCTCGCTCCGCTGACTTTCGCCGGGTATTCGCCGGCGACGAATCCCGTCTCCGCCGACGCCGACGCGACGCTGCCCCCCAGAGCCAGGGCGAGTGCCAGGAATCCGGCGACGCCAAAGCGTTTCAATTGCTTCATCGACCCTCCTTGAGCCTCGGGCCTCAGGGACCCGTTTTGACCGGTTACAGTGGCGAGTCTCGCCGGGGACAGCGACTCGGCGGGGTGACAATGCGCTCGCCGCCCGAGCCGCGAGGTTGCGACTTGTTACGCCCTGGGCGTACCGAACTCGGCGAGGCGCAGGGCGACGTCGAGATCCGGCAAGCAGCCTGACAACGGCCGGGAGATGATGCTTTCCGCACTGCGGAGACGCCTCGCCACGGCCTGCCGGCTTATTCCCAGCTTGGCCGCGGCCGAAGACGCGTTGGCCTCCGTGGAGAGGTAAGCGCGCAACGTCTTGCGGAGTGTCTCGCCACCATCGCGCTCGGCCTCCAGCGGCTCCAGGTACAGGGCGCGCAACGAGGTCGCCAGGAGCTCGTCCTGAAGAGCCGCGGTGAACAGCGCCGCGGCACCGTAGCGGGCGATGTGCTCGGGGCAGCCCCGGGCGACCGGCAGGGCGGCGAGTGCCTGGCGGTGGGTGAGACGCCAGCCGGACAAGCCGGTGGCAGGCTCGCCCACCGCGATCGGCGGCGACGGCTCGCCGCCGATCTGGCGATCGCCGCCGCTCTCGACCGTCCGCAGCAGCTGCCCCGGGTCGAGGCGCGCCCGCGAGCCGAGCCACGCCCAGACTAGTCCCTCCTCGCGGCGCAGCAGCAGCAGCAGACAGTCGAAGCTCGCCGCCAGCCCGCGCACCAACCGCTCCGCCCCGGCGCCCACGGCCGCCACACCCAAGTGCCAGCCCTCGAAGCCATAGGGGATACTCGACGTGTCGACCGGCTCTCCGGCCAGCAGTCGCTCGATCCGCTCGGCCTGCCTCCGGTCCCGCGGGGAGCGTGCCAGCGCCGCGGACTCGCGCGCGTGCTCCTCTCCGATCGCCGCGAGCAGGCGGTCGAAGTGGGCGGACTGGGTGGCGGTGAGGCGCTGCAGGCCCTCGCCGTCCATCAGGCCGTCCTTGCTCGCCTGCTCGATCAGATGGAAGCCGAGCAGGCTGTAGCCGGCGAAGTAGCGGCGCAGGACCGTGTCGAGGGCGATGCCGTTGCGGGCGGCGAGCCTCGCCTGCGCCAGCAGCTCGACCGGGACCGGCGGCTCGGTCGCCTCACCGCCCTCGACCGTCGCCAGGCCGAACTCGATCGCCGCTGGGACCGCGCGGCGCAGGCCCTCGACGTAGGCGGGGTCGGCGATCTCGCCGGGGTCGGCGATCTCGGCGATCCTCGCCAGCGCCGCCGCCTCGATCTCCTCGCGCTGCGCCTCGAGCCGCGCGCGGACCCGCGCCCGCGCCTGGTTCGGGGACTCGGAGGTCGTGCCGGCGGCGGGGCGTCGCCGCCTCGCCTTCACCGCTCCCCCGGGCTCCTACCCCCGCACCCGGCAACTGCGGGTGAGGGTCGAGCTGAGGCTCTTGCCGCCGGCGAAGCCGAACGTGGCGCGGGCCAGAGTGAAGAGGGCGCCGGGGAATCCCTTTGGCGCCGGGCAGCCGGCGCTGACGAAGCTGTGCGCCCGGCCGCGATAGCGGTAGCGGCGCGAGAGGCGCATCTGCAGCCCGGTCACGTGGCCCCAGCTGCCGAGCGCCCGCGGCAGCGACGCGGTGAGGGCGATCCCGTAGCGCCCGCCCTTGGCCGCGCCGACCTCGAAGGGCACCAGGAAGGACGTCGAGAAGGGCTTCGGCGAGTAGATCTGGCCGAGCAGGGCGTGCTTGCCCCTGTAGCGGCCGTTGAAGACGAGCAGCCGGCCGGTGGTCGGGTAAGGCTGCTGGCCGGCGAGAACCACGTCGACGGTGAAGGTGCCGCGGCCGACCAGCGAGGAGCGGCACGCCTTCAGCGCCCGTTCGGTCGACGCCGGCTGGATCTGGGCCGGGCGGCAGAGCGGCAGCCCACGGGTGTCGAGGCGGCCGTGGCGGTTCAGCTCGATCCGCATCGTGCGCAGCTGCGGCGGGGTGGTCCCGTCGGTGGTGGCGATCTTCCCTCCGACGCTGACAGCGATCGGCGCACTGCCGTCGCGCGGAAGCCTGCGCGGCGACAGCTTCCCCTCGACGCTCACCTGGAGGGTGCCACGCCTGACGGTCTCCGCCAAGGCAGGGACGGCGGCCGTCAGCGCTGCCAGCGTCGCGGCCGCAAGCGCAAGCGAGCGCAGGTGGACAGAACCCGGCCTCACCCGCGCGGCCTCTGCCTCTGCCCGCGCCCCTTGCCCTTTCGGTGCTTCCGCTTCGCCTTGCCCCGATGGCACCGCCCGCGTAGCCTGGTCGTAAAGATCGCCCCGCGGTTGTTGTGCGCGAGCGCTTTGACGCTCGCCTTCGGCGGCCGCCGGCAGATGTCCACCGAGTTGGTCAGCAACCCGCGCCGGCCCCCTGCGAGCCACATCGTGAAGCGTTCTACCGGCGCGTCGGGCAGGCCGTCGAAGAAGGCCCGGATGCCTCCCTTCTTGGACGGCCCGATCCGCCCTTCGAGCACGATCTGCACCGCGCCGGAGTGCAGGTCGGCGACCAGGTCGGGTAGCTGGTGGTCGGAGGAGCGCAGCAGCACCGGCCCACGCAACGGCTCGTCGAAGAGCGGCGTCCGGGCGACGGCACGGCCGTAGACCGAGCCGCGCGGGCAGGCGCCGGCGGCGAACCGCGCCCGGGTGCAGACGGTGCGGATGTGGTTCTGGGCCAGGAACAGCGAGGGCGGCATGGTGACGGCGATCCGCCGCAGGTCGGCGTCGCCCTGGCGCGCTCTGAACACCGCCCGCAGCGCCGGGTAGTCCCCGCGCGCCGTCCCCCCGCGCAGCCGCATCCCGAGTCGCGGGCGGAAGCCCAGGGTGAGGCAGTTGAGCAGCTGGAAGTGCTCGGATGCGACCGCGGTCGAGTCGTCGGAGGGGTCGCCGAGGCGCCCGCCGGCCCCGGTCAGCGTCGAGCTGAGCTCCGAGGCCCCGCACCCGGTCGGGTTGCGGGTGAATTCGGGCCGGTCCATGTAGACACGGACGTCGCGCAGGTGCAGCGGGATGCCGTCGAGGATGTGGGGGATCGGGTCCGAGGCGCGCGAGTCGATTTCCAGCCGACCGCTGTGCGGGTCGACCGAGAAGGCCGAGCGGACGACGACCGTGCCGAGGTCGAAGGGCCCGACCGTGGCCGCGTTGACCGTCACCAGCGAGAGCGGCCGGCCGTGGTAGGGCCCGGCGAGGTAGATCCGGCCCGGAGCGTAGCTGAGCGCGGAGCCGACCCCGTAGCCGCTCAGCGTCCGCCCGACCCGGGAGGCCTCCGGACAGGAGGGCGATGCCGCCTCCTCGAACCCGCCACGGCCCCGTGCCCGGGCGATCGCGGCGTCCGGGCAGAAGGGGACCCCGGCCAGCTTGCCGACGATCCCCTCGGGCAGCTTCAACGAGTAGGAGGTGATCTCCTGTTCGCCGTCGCCCCGGCGCAGGTGGACGAAGTAGGGCGTGTAGGAGCCGACGTTGGAGTTGACTCCGCCGGCGACGACCTGCGGGTGGAAGGGCGGCGTCAAGCCGCTCGGGCAGGGGCCGCCGCCGATCCCGGCCGAGATGTCGGATTCGCTGCTCGAACGCAGCGCGGCGACGCCCTGCGCCGCTGGCGAGAGCTCGATCCGCGTCTTCGCCGCCCCGCAGCCGGGCGGGCTGACCAGCGGCGCCCGCTGGCCGGAGCGCACGTTGACTTCCAGCTCCGAGTAGGGGAGCTGCGGCAGGCCGTCGAAGCTCACGGTGAGCGTGCCGTCGCCGGGATCGGGCACCGCCTCCCCAGCGGCCTTGACCAGGATGCCGCGGTCGGCGGCCTTGGCGACCAGGTAGACGGCGAGCAGCGAGTCGTAGGGGTTGTCGTGCGGCGCCGCGAGGTACACCGCGCCCTTCAGCAGACCGTCGTAGAAGGGGCTGCGCACTTCGAAGTCGCCGATCTTCGACCCGTTCGGGCAGCCGGCGCCCTGCGGGGTGAAGGGGGACTCGCTCGCGTACTGACCCGGCGAGCAGCCTTGCAGCCCGGCGCCCATCGAGGGGTTCAGCGTCGCCCCCTCGGGCAGCTCGAGCCGCACCCGGCTGGGGAGCGAGGCGGCGCGGGACCGGGGGTCCGCGAGCCCCGCGTCTTCCATTCCGAGCCGGAACTTGAAGCCGCTCGCCGAGGAGGCGCGGTCGGTCGTCAGCACGCCCGTGGCCCGGGGGGCGAATCCCAGTCCGGAGCAGTCGGAGAGCGGCGAGGAGGACTCGGACGCGCTGCCCAGCTCGCCCGTTCCCTGCCAGGAGCGTGCACGGGCGGTGAAGGCGAGCGGGGTCCCGCAGCGGGCCGGCAGGGTGAGGAAGGCGAGGGGGCGAGACTGCTCGGCGAGCGGGTCGCCCACCGAGCAGCTCCCGAGGGGAAAGCCGGGTTCGGCGGAGTTCAGGCATTCGCCCCGTTCGCCGTTGTGGGACGCGTCCCATGGCGCGCCCCAGAGCGAGAGCCGCAGCCCGCGAACCCGCAGCGCGGCGGCCACCGACGCGCTCAGACCAAGTGTCGCAGCCCGCCCGTCGGCGCCGATCCGCCCGCTGAAGAGGAGCGGCGTCCCGCCGGGAGACGCGCCGAGCTCGATCGCATAGCCTTCGGCGGGATCGACGTTGAACAGGCCGAAGCTGCGCCGCTGCCCGCCGCCGAGGCCGCTGTCGACTTCGACCGTGCCCACCTGGGAGCGCTCCGGGCACTCGCCGGCCGCGAAGGCTGCGGCCGAGCACAGCCCGACGGCAGCCGGATCGGCGAGCAGCCCCTCGGGCAACTCAATCCGCGCTTCCTTCAGGTCGGCCTCGGCGCCGCCCTGCCCGAGCCCGAGCGAGAGCTCCAGCTCGTAGGGGTGTGAGCCGGCGAGGCTCACCGGCTGCCCCTCGGCGTCCCAGGCGCCGACCGCGAAGCCGGCGTCGACGGGCTGCGGTTCGCCGACCCCGAGCGCCGCCGAGCCCGGCCCTTCTCCTACCGGCCTCGGCCCGGCGGCGCCCGCGGCGGCGTCCCCGCCCGGGCCGGCGGTCGGCTTCGCCACGGTCGACGCCGAGGCCCGCCCGCGGCGCGAGGGCCCGCGGTTGGCGTGCCGGCAGCGCCGCGCGGCGCGGCGCGCGTGGCGGGCGCGCCTCTGCAGCTTCTTCGCCCGGCCGCGCAGGCGCCGCGCCCCGCGGGAGGCGCGGCGGGCGCGGCGTGTCGCACGGCGCGCACGGCGCGCCCGCCTGCGGGCGGCGCGGGCGGCCGGCCGGCAGTCGCGCAGCGCCCGTCGGTAGCGCACCCTGGGGTTGCCGGGTCCGCTCAGCAGGGTGGTCAGCGTGGGGTCCTGCGGCTCGGCCGGCAGTACCTGGCAGGCGTCCCCCTCGCAGCGGATGCCGCCTCCCTGGGCGGTGGGGCCGCCGATCCCGACGACCGGGAAGAGCGCCTCGCCGCCGAGCGGCGGCGGCGGGATCGTCGGCTCGAGCACCGAGCCGGTGGAGATCAGCGGCCGCTCGTAGGCGTAGAGCCCGCCTTCGTGGGTGTTGCCCGAGGTCACGTAGAGGCGACTGTCGCCGGTCGCCAGCCCCGTCGGGGCGCCGTCGATGACCGCGCGACGCAGGTGCCCCTCGTATTCGCCGGCGGCATCGAAGATCCAGACCGCCGCCCGCGGCTGCTCGGCGTGCTCGGGGCCGAGGGCGTCAACCACGTAGAGCTCGCCGGTGGCGTCGTCGACCGACAGGGTCGAGTCGCGCAGCGAGCTGAAGCCGCCGCCGGGCAGTTCGGACCCGTCGATCGTCGCGACCGGTCCGGCGGCGGGGGCGGCCGTGTCGTAGACCTTCACCGTCTCGTCGGCGGCGTCGGCGACGTAGAGGAACCCCGCCGTCGAGGCGAATCCCCCACTTCCTTCGAAGCCCGAAACCGCCGCGCCGTAGCCCTCCCCCAGCGTACCCGCGCCGATCGCCAGCGGTTCGCCGGCTTCTTCCAGCGGTCCGCCCGTGGAGTCGTAGGCGACCACGCGGTCGCGCTTGTCGAGGTAGACGTCGTCGGTGGCCGGGTCGGCCGCGACCCCGGTGACCGGCCCGGGGTCGATCGCGACGCCCGGCCCGAAGGAGGGATAGGGCGCGTAGCGGCTGACCGCGCCGTGGTAGGAGGCGACGTAGAGGTCGCCGGCGCCGTCCACGGCAAGCGCGCAGGGCCCGCTCAGTCCTCTGAGCTGGGTCTCGTATCGGGCGTCGTAGGAGTGGGGAGCGGTGAAGACGTCGACCGCGCCGTGGTAGCGGTCGGCGACGTAGAGGCGCCCGGCCGAGTCGACGGCGAGGCCGCACGGCCCGTCCAGGTAACCGGTGGGCGGCGGCGCGTTAGACGGGTCGTCGATCGAGGGCGTGAGGGTGAAGAGGGGTTCGGGCGCGCCCGCGGCGCTCTCGGGGCCGAGGATCGGGGCGGCGAACGCCAGCGCCGCGAGCAGCGCCGCGAGTGTCGCGCCGCTGCGCCTCAACGGCGCTTCCTGTGCCGTCCGTGCTTCTTCGCCCTGCCCGCTCTGTGGCAGCTCGTGCGCACCAGCGGGTGCAGTTGGGAGGCCCTGCCGTTGTGGCCGACCATGCGTACGTTGGCGCGGCGGGCGCGCCTGGGCTGGGCGCAGAGGCCGCGGGAGTTGACGACCAGGCCGCGCTTGCCGCCGAAGAGCACCACGCGGGCCCTGGTGAACGGCGCGTCGGGGACCGCTTCGAAGGTGTTTCGCAGGGCGCCCCTGACCGCGTCGGTCTTGCCCGCCAGCTCGACGTGGATCGGCTGGTGGGCGGGGCCGTCCAGGCCGAGCACCAGGTCGGGCAGCTTGTGATCGGAGGAGCGGAGGTAGACGTTTCCGTGCAGCCAGTAGCCGAACAGCGGGCTCTTTACCCAGGCGCGCCCGTAGATCGAGCCCCTGGGGCACTTTTCGCCGTGCCCGCCGCCGGCCGCCCACTGCACGCGGGTGCAGATCGTGCGGATGTGGGCCTGGTCGAGGAAGGCCGAGCGCGGCAGCCTGACCTGGGCGCGCGCCAGGCCGGCGGTGCCGAGGCCCGGCGAGTACACGGTGGCGATCAGCTTCGGGTGCGCGGTGCGCCCCATGCCGCCCTTGAGGCGCAGGGTCATGCGGGGCTTGAAGGCCAGCCGGCCGCACTCGCCGACCTGGAAGGGGGAGGCCAGCGGGGCGCTGCGGCCCAGGGTGCTGAGCAGCTCCCCGCCGAAGCCCAACGGGTCGCAGGAGGTCGGGTTGAGCGCCCAGCCGGGGTGGTCGATCCGCACCGCGATGCTCCGCAGGTCGAGTGGGATGCCCTCGAGGATGTGGGGGATCGGGTCCGAGACCGCGGTGACCTGCGCGGTGACTGGGTCGATGTGCAGGGCGGTGCGCACGACCACAGTGCCGAGGTCATAGGGGCCGGCGGTCGCCGGGGTGACGATCGCCAGGCTGAGCGGGGCGCCCTCGTAGGGGCCGGCGAGGTAGACGGTGCCCGAGACGTGGTAGGGAGCCGGCCCGGCGCCGGCGCCAACCGCCACCGTGCCGACCCGGGAGGCCGCCGGACAGGAGGGAGCGGCCTGCTCTTCGTGGCCCGACTTCCCCGCCCCGACGGCGAGGTCGCCGTCGGGGCAGTAGGGGATGCCCGCCAGGCGCGCCGCCAGGCCCGGTGGCGCGTCCAGGGTCAGCCGGCCGAATTCCTGACTTGCGTCCTCGCGGCGCAGGTGCACCACCAGGGGGCTGAAGGAACCGGCGAGCGGCGACTCCGTGCCCGCCTCGAAGGAGGGCGCGGCGGGCAGCTCCGAGGCCCGGGAGGCGCAGGGGCCGCCGCCGGGGGCGCGGGCGATCGAGTAGGCGTCGCTGACGGTGACCGCCGGCGCCTGCGGCGCCGACCACGGTCGCAGCAGCGCCTCGGAGCTATAGGGGCCGCAGGTCTGGGGGGTGCGAAGCGGCGCCGTGGCGCCGGACTTGAGCTTGATGCGGAAGTGCTCGAAGGGCAGCTGGGGGGCGTCCTTCACCGTGGTGGTCAGCCGCCCGCTGTGGGGGTCGGCGTACACCTCGCCGGCCATCTTCAGCAGCGTGCCCGAGGCGGGGTCGTCGATGATGATGTATATGGCCAGCAGGGAGTCGAAGGGATTGTCGTGGGGGGTGGCGGCGTAGACGGCGCCCGGGGCGGGGTGGTCGAGCAGCGGCGTGTCCACCTCGACCGTGCCGATCTTGGAGGCCTCGGGGCAACGCGGGGCCACGCCGTCGGCCTCCCCCGTCGCGGGGTCGATCCCGATCTGCGCCGGGGTGCAGCCCTCCAGGCCGTTGGCCCCGGAGGGGTTGATCGCGAACCCCTCGGGCAGGGTCAGCGTCGTGTCCCTGAGGTGGGCCTCCGCGAGCGCTCCGGGGTCGTCGCTCTGGGGGGTGTGGACGTCGACTTCAAGTCCGGTCGGCGAGTCGGCGAGGTCGGTGGTCGGGCGCGCCTGCAGGCCCGGGCGCCTGCCCGGGGAGCTGTAGTCGAGGGCGGCGCAGCCCCCGGCCCCCAGCGGCGCCCCGCCGGAGTCGTGGGAGAGGAAGGAGGCGGACTTCCAGGCGGGGTCGGCGAGGTCGGGGGCGCGGCCCGCAAGCAGGCCGCCCGGCTGCCGCCAAGAGTCCACGGCCAGGCTCCACGGCGCCGGCCCGGCACAGGAGGTGGGCAGCGAGAGGAAGGCCTTCTCCTCGGCCGTCGAGGCGCAGCCGAGGCTCTTGCCCGGGCGGCAGATCCGCTTTGGGTCGTGGGCGGGGTCGGCCGGCACCCCCCAGAGGGTGATCAGGTTGCCGCCGATCGGGATGAACTGGCTGATGTTCTCGGTGCGCACCAGGATCCGCCCGTCGGGGAGCACGTCGGCGTAGATATGCACCCAGACGAGCCCGTCGATGTTGAAGCCGAACTCCGCCCCGCGCCCGGGAGCCGGGACCATGTCGTAGACGGGGTACTCGCCGGACTTGGAGCCGTCGGAGGCGGTGACCTCGTTGATCCCGACCTGGGAGTCGGTGGGGCAGCTGTCGGTCGCCAGCTCGGCCTCGGCGCAGCGCGTGGGGACCGTCGTCGGGTCGCCGATCAGCCCCGCCGGCAGGGTGACGGCGATGTCCTTGACCGCGTCGGCGGGGAAGGTTTCGCCGTGGTTGTTCTGAGTGAGGGCGAGCTGGATGTCGTTGTCCAGCGCGAAGGGGCGCCCGCCGGCCTGGGAGAAGGCCCCGCCCGCGGCGTCTTCGGCGAGGCCGTCGAAGACGGTGGGGCCGAAGCCGGCCAGCACCGGGGTCGGCGCCGCGGCCCGCGCGCAGGCCGGCGCGCCGCCGCCGCAGACTTCGACCGTCGGGGTGAGCACTTCGCCCGCCCGCAGCGACGGGTCGGCGGCGAAGGTGACCACCACCCGGCAGGTCCGTTCCAGCGCGGCTTCGCAGGCCTCTTCGCCGGGGGAGATCGCCAGCGGCGCGCCTTCGTATTCGAGCCCTTCGCACTCGGCGCTTTGGGGGTCGGGGATCGAGCAGCTCCACAGGGCGTAGGGCCGCTTGAGGTCGTGTTCGATCTCATCGCTCGCCCCCGTCGCGCTGAGCGCCGCCGGCGCCGAGAGCGCGACCGTGAGCGGTCCGGCGGTCGCTTCGTCGCCCGTGTCGGTCACCGCGACTTCGTAGCTGACGTAGCGCCCCGGGACGATCCCCGAGGGGTCCGCGGGACGGTGGTCCATCGCCACCCCCAGGGCCGGGGCGGCGCTCGCCGCCGCGGGGGCGCCGAGCGCGCAGACGGCCAGCGCCAGGGCCGCGCCGATCGTCGCCCTCGCCCTCATCGCGCCGCCCTCCTGTAGGCGGCGGCTCGCCTGCGGTTGGCCCGCCGGCAGCGCCTCGCGTTGCGGCGCAGCCGCCGCGTCCTGTGCGCCAGGCGCCTCGCCCGGCGCGCCCGCCTCGCCCTGGCGCGCCCGCGGGAGCGGCGCGCGGCGCGGCGCAGCCGCGCGGCGCGGCGGGCGAGCCGCGCGGCGCGGCGAGCGCTCGTGCGGCAGGGGCGCAGCGCCGGCGGGTCGCCCGGGCCGCTGAAGGAGCTGGTGCCCGCGCCCGGGACGCTCGGCGCCGCCGTGGCCGGGCCCTGGCAGCCCCCGCCCTCGCAGGCCGCGCCGGCGGCGGTCCCCCGCTGCGCGGCGATGCCGCCGCCGGCGCGGGCGTCGTAGAGGTCGTAGAAGGGGTCGGCGTCCTGGCCGACCAGCTGCTCGCGGGTGAGAAAGAAGGCGTCTTCGCCATCGGGGGTGGCGTCGCCGAAGTAGGAGGGGGCGGCGTCCTGGCCGGTGGAGATAAGGTGCGCACGCCCGTCGGCCGCGGAGTACTCGTAGACGTCCTGCTTTTCGTTGGTGTCGCGCAGGAGCAGCCGGTCGGCGCTCTGGAAGAAGAACTGCCCGGCGTCGGTGACGTTGTGCGTCGCGCCCTGCTCGTAGTCGGAGAGCGGGCGCGTGCCGATCCCGGCTTGGTCGCTCTGCGAGGTCCCGTGCAGGCTGACGTCGGCCCGCGTGTAGCCGCCCGGCGGGCAGGAGGCGCAGGACAGCGAGTCGGCCCCCCAGCCGTAGAGGTAGGCCTGGCTGCGCGGCCAGCCCTTCTGCGGCTGCGGGCCGGCGATCTCCTGCGCGGTGAGGAAGCCCAGGTAGCGCCCGTCGGGGCTCACCCGGGCCCCGTCGACGCCGCCGCCCGGGGCCAGCGTCCCGACCAGCCGCGTCTCGCCTTCGTGCCAGGCGTAGAGGTTGAGCCCCCCCGCGACCGCGCCCGCCGCCAGCTCCCCGGTGGCGGTGAAGTAGGCGTAGGCGCCGTCCTCGCCCGTCCCCAGCACCGCACCCACACCGGCGCCTTCGGCGTCGGGGGTCAGGTCGGTGAGCCGTTCGCCTTCGGGCGCTTCGTCGTCGTAGCGGTAGAGGTCGGCGCCACTCGGGCTCGCGTCTTCGGTCAACCCGCCTTCTGAGGTGAGGAAGGCGTAGCGCCCGTCGGCGGAGGCCTGCTGGAAGCGCCCGTCGGCCACCGAGCCGTCCTCGCGTTCAGACACCGCCACCGTGCAGGCCAGCTCCGGCTTCGTGCAGGGGCTGGTCGCCGCGAGCGTCCCCGCTTCTTCGCTCCTGTCCGGCGCCGCCGAGAGTTCCAGCGCGAACACGCCTTCGCCCGTTTCTTCGACCGCCGCGATCGTCGTCCCCGCCGGGATCGCCGGCCCCGAGACCGACTGACCTTCCTCGAAGGCCCCGACCTGCGCTTCGGCGCCGGCCACCGTCGTCGAGGCGGACCCGCTCAATTCGGCGCTGCCCACCTGGGTCTTCGTCGCCCGCGCCGAGAGCGTGAACTTGAACACGCCTTCGCCGGTTTCTTCGACCCCGACCACCGTCGTGCCCGCGGGAATGCCGGAGCCGGCGACCTGCTGGCCCGTCGCGAAGGGGCTCGGGTCGCATTCGGCGCCCGAGACCCTCGGCAGCCCGGTGATCGTCGTCCCCGTGCACACGCTCGCCCCGAACAGGTTCCCCGTGCCGTGCGCGGAGCCGTGCTCGCGTTCGCTCTCGGGCGCGCCGGGGTTGCGCCGCAGGTAGATGCGGGCGGGGTTCAAGCCGCTGGCCCAGTACACCCGCGAGCCGTCGGCGGAGACCGAGCGGTGGGAGACCGCGTCGCTTAATGCGCTGTTCGGCGGGGAGGATGCCCTCGTCGAGCCGTCGGGCAGCACCCCCACGTAGCTCAGCTCCCCGCTCGCCGCATCGAAGCTGTATAGCTTCATGTTCGCCGGACTGCCGCCGGTCCCCGGCGGCCCGTCGGGCGTCGTGCCCAGCGCGTTGGCCGGCGTGCCGAAGACGAAGCTGCCCCCGTCCGCCGCCGCCCCCGCGAACCTCGCCCAGCAGATGATCGCGCACTGCTGGGCGTCGAGGGACCCGGAACCGGTCACCAGCGCGTGCGAGGTGGCGATGAAGCGGTAGGAGTCGGTGGCGCTGTCGTGCAGGTAGACGTTGACCGCGCCGACGTCGCCCTCGCTGCCCTGCGCGGCGAGCTTGGCGTCGGTCAGCACCAGCTGGCTGCCGAGGTCGCCGGCCAGGCCCAGCACCTTGCCGGTGATCAGCCCCGCGAGCGTGTCGTAGGGGGGCGAGACGTTCTCGCTCGCCCACTCCCCGCCCCCGCGCCGCGCGGTATAGGCGCCGCTCATCGCCCCCGCCCGCGGGTCCGCGAAGGCGCCCTGGGAGGTGAAGGCGACCGCTTCGCCGTCGGGGCGAGCGATCACCGGCGCCGGTTCGAGGTCAAAGCCCGACTTCTCGACCGGGGAGATCTGCTCGTAGGCGCGGCACTCGGGCAGGGTCGCGGCGAGGCCGCCGCGGAAGTCCTGGTTGGCACAGCCGCCGCGCGGCGGCGCTTCGGGGGCAAAGGTGGTGAATTCGCCTTCCTCGCCTCCGGCGAAGCTCGCTTCTTCGGGCCCCGAGCCGTCGGGGTCCACTCCGTAGACCGGGCCGCCGCCCGAGCTGGTCGCGGTGAAGCGGAAGTGGTAGGTGGTGCCCGGCGCCAGGTCGGAGAGGACGACCCGCGCCGTGGAGAGCGCCTGGTCGGTGGTCCCGCCGCCCAGCTGCGCGGGGGTGAGCGGCGCCCGGCGTTCGCAGCCCCCTTCCGAGCAGCGGCCCGTGCCCCATTCGACCTGATAGGTGGCGTCGGACCAGAAGCGGGGGCTGACCTTCGCCTGCACCGTGGTGCTCTGCGCGTCGGCGCCGACGATCGACTGCGAGACGATCCGCGGCGCCCGCGCCGGCGGTGGGCACAGCAGCTCGCCTTCGCCGTCGAGCTTGTCCGGCGGGTCGCCGTAGGCGAGCAGGTAGGAGTCGTTGGTGTAAGCGTTGCCGAGGTAGAGGTCGGCGCCCGCGTTCAGGCAGGCCGAGCCGGTCGCGATCCCCTTCGACACATCGACCACCCCATCTTCGGACCTGGCTTCGAAGCCGCCCGTGCGCGCCAGCTCCCCGCCGCTGCACTCGGCTTCCAGTTCCACCACCTCGGCGGGGATCGGCGGGGTGCCGCCCAGCCGGGTGTCGAAGGCGTAGAGCGTCCCTTCGGCCGCCGCCAGCGCGCCGGGGCGTTCGACCGCCCCCGCTTCGCTCCCGCAGAGCACTTCCCCGCTCGCGGGGTCGAGCTTCTCGATCCACGGCTTGCCGTAGTTCTGGGTTTCGGCTTTGGCGGTGAAGTAGAGGTCGCCTTCCTCGTCGGCGGCGAGCGCCGCGACCCTGCCCGGTCCGGGCGCTTCGCCCGCTTCCCCGCCGCCGGAGAAGTCGATCTGGCCCAGGTATCCGCCTTCGGAGTCGAACTGCTCGATGCGGTCCTTGTCGCCGGCGTAGAGCCGATCGCCCGCCCCGACCGCCAGCACGCTGCCCATCCCGCCGAACCATTCGAATTCCCCCGCGGCGGTCCCCGAGCGGCCCGCTTTGCACACGTCGCCTTCGGCCGCCCGGCAGACCTCCGGCCCACCGCCGGGCGCGGTGGTCGTCACCGTGGCGGTGCCGCTCAATTCTTCGCCCAGCGCTTCCACCGCTTCGACGTCGTTGCCGGCATAGATGCCGCCGGAGAAGCTCAGCGCGTATTCGGATTCCGTCGCCCCCAGCGGGCCGCCGCCGACCGCGATCGCGCCCGCGCCGACGCCCGGCAGCGCCTCCAGCGCCGCCTGGACTTCGGCGGCGGAGGCGTCGGGGGCGATCGGGGCGGTGGTCTCGGTGGCAGTCGATGGCCAGCTTGCGGCGGAGAAACTCGCTTTTCCGGAGAGGGTCAGCGTGTCGCCTTCGATCGCTTCGATCGTCAGCCCGTCGATCGAGGTCCGGTCGCCGACGTGCAGGGCGCCGTAGGGAACCAGCACTTCGCTCACCGTCGCCGAGCCTTCGGTCACCTTGCCCGAGAACGCCGCCGTCGTCGGCCTCAGGGCGAAGCTGCCGCCGCTCGCCTTGACCGTGACCGCCTGCTGCTCGTCGGCGCCCGTGTTGTCGGGGCCCGATTGCACGACGTCGCCGCCCAGCGCCCACTCGAAGGCCGGTTCGGGGCCCGAGAGGTCGAACTTGGAGATGCGGTTGTTGCCATGACAGCAGGAGGATTCGGTCACGTAGAGGCCGCCTTCGGAGTCCAGGGCGAGGGCTCCGGGGTGGGCGAGCGCTCCGCCGGGGGCGACCCCTCTCCCCGGCCGGCAGCTGGCCGTGCAGACCTCGAACCCGTCTTCGGCCGTGTCGCCCGGGGCGCCGTCGGGGGCGACGTCCCAGCCGAAGGCGCGCACGAAGGCGCCCCAGGCGTCGAACTCCGAGATCCGGTCGTTGCCCAGGTCGGCGACGTAGAGGTGGCCATTGGCGGGGTCGGTGACGATCCCGAGCGGGATCTGCACCGTGCCCGCCTGGCCGTCGGGGTACTTCTTTTCGCAGTTGTTGAAGCTGGCATACGCTTCGCAGTTGGAGGCCGCCTTCCACAGCAGCGGCGGCGGTTCGGCCGCGGCGGGGGTCGCGGTCAGGGCGAGGAGCAGCGCCCCGAGCAGGGTGGTGAGAGTCCACGTCGCCGGGAGCGCGAGCAGGGCCGCCCACGACCCCCTGGTGCCGCGCCCTCCATGCCCCTCGCCCCTCGTTTCGCCGCTCCGTCTCATTGCCTCTTTCCTCTCCCTGTGGTCCTGCCTGTCCCGTGTCCCGTCCCCGCCGACCCGCTCCGGGGAGGGAGGACCCCCTCCCCGGAGCTTGCCGGTTGCCTCTGTGCTTCCTCAGGCGGCTATTCCAGCTTCGCCACCAGTTCGTGCGCTTCGTCCATCGTCACCTTGCACTGGCCTTTGGCTTCTTCGGAGGAGCCGGTGCAGGTGCCCGCGCCGGTCGTCCATTCGATCGAGCTGGTGCCCGCGTTCAGTTCCCAGGCGATGACGGCTTCCTGGGCGGTGGGCGCCGAGAAGTACTCGACCTGCTGCGATTCGCAGCTGTTGTTGCAGAAGGTGCCGTTGCCTTCCAGCTTGGCTTCCCCGCCGCCTTCCTTTTCGATCGAGAGGGTGGCTTTGGGCCTTTCTTCGAACAGCGCTTCGGCTGAGGAGTCTTCTTCGAGCGTGAACGTGCATTCGGCCGTCCCGTCACAGGAGGCGGTGGAGCCCGTTCCGGCGGTGAATTCCTTCATGTAGGTGTTGCCGAAGGGGGTCGCGGTGTAGATCGTCACTTCGGCCCCTTCGAACAGCGAGATCGTCGAGGTCGAGCAGCGCACCGCACAGGTGACGCCGTTCTTGCTGTTCAGCACGACGCCGCGCTGGGAGCCGCCCTTGTCGATCGTCAGGTTGTAGGTCTTTTTGAACTTGGCCCGCACTTCGGTGGCTTCGCTCATCGTGACCGTGCACTGGCGGCCGTTTGCCGAGGGGCAGAGGCCCCAGGAGAAGAAGCGGTAGCCGGCCGCCGGGGAGGCGGTCAGGGTGACTTCTTGGCCTTCTTCGAATTCAGAGGTGCATTCTTCGCCCGCCGGGCCGGTGCATTCGATGCCTGCGGGGTCGGAGACGACCGTGCCTTCGCCTTCTTTGATTTCGAGGGTGAGGGGGTAGGTGGGGAGTTCGGCGAATTCCGCTTCGACTTCCCTGCTCGTGGCCAGTTCGCCCATCGTCACGATGCATTTGCCTTCGGATTCGGAGTCGCAACCGGTCCAGCCGGCGAATCCAAACCCTTTTTCAGGAGTCGCCGTCAGGGTGACTTCTTCGCCCGGTTCGTAGAGCTCCGAACAGGCGTCAGCTGCTTCATATTTCTGGCAGTTGGCGATCCCCCCGTCTTCGCTGTCCACATTGCCGTCGCCAGTCACGCCGACGTTCAGCATCGCCCCGCAGGTCCAGGCTTCGGAGCCTTCCGCGCAGGGTTCGAAGACAACCGTCAGTTCGATGTTCCCTGCGCCGCTTTCCTGACCCAGTAAACAATGTTCCCATTGCTCAGGATGTTGCGGTAGATTTGCTTCTTCCGTGCTTCTGCACACAGTGCCGGCAAGCTTGACGCCCCCTTCGTTCAGCCAGAGGACGAGTTCGGAGCCGGGATCCGGAACCGCGTGCAGAGCGATCCCTTCGATGCCCGGTTCGATTTCGGCCTGTTCGTTTTCGCAGGTGCCGGTCGCCGGTCCGGGGGATTCGTAGCTGCATTCGATCGCCGGGCTGCCTTCGAGGAACCCCGTCGGTTCGCCTTCTTCGATCAGGCCGCCGACGCTGCTCACTTCGCCGCCGCCTTCTCCCGCGATGGTGACCGAAAAGTTGTTGGCCGCGAACGCCCCCGCCGCCGGAACGAGCATCAGCGCCGCGAGCGCGGCGAGCAAGATGGCTATTCGTCTCACTGCTTATCTCCCTTGTGTAGTAACGCCCGCCGGGTTTGGCCCGGCCGGCCGGATTGAGTGCGGCCGCGGATTCCCGCCCCGCGGCCGAGCTGGTCGATCAATGAGGCCGACGGGGGCGCGACGGGTTGTCGCGTTCCCGGCGGGTGCTGCGGTGAAGGTCGTGTCCCTGTTCACTGCGAAGTCTCTGCCTTTCCCTCGGGCCGTCCCCGTGGCCCGGCTCCGTGCGGCGGTTCCCTGCCCCGCACCCGGTCCCGAAACGGACCGTGGCAACTGTAAACAGGGACCTTTTTATTGTCAAGGCGTGCGTTTTCGAGAGAAGGCGCACGGTTTCGCGACGGGCCGCGCGATCGGCGCGATCGCGCGCAGGAATGCGCCTTGCGCTCGGGTACCCGGGCGGTATGCGACGTCGCCGGCGGCCCGCGTGGGCCCGGCGGGCCTCAGCCCCGGTCGGGGCGGTCCGGGTAGATCTCGTCGATCGTGACGAGGGCGCGGTAGGGGGCGGGCCCGGCCGGTTCCCCGCCGTCGCGGATCGCCGCTTCGACCGCCTCGCCGCCGCCCGCGAGGCGGTCGACGACGGCGACGACGGCGACGGGCTCGAGGCCCTGCTCGGCGATCCGCTCGATCGCCCGCGCCGTGGACCCGCCGGTGGTGACGGTGTCCTCGACGACGAGCACCCGGTCGCCCTCGCTGACCGGCCCCTCGACCCAGCGCTGCAGGCCGTGCGCCTTGCGCTCGCCGCGGACGAAGAAGCCGACCAGCCCCTCGCCCGCGGGGACGGCGAGGGCGGCGCAGCTGGGCGGGATCGCCGCCGTGGCCGGGCCGCCGACCGCGCTCGCGCCGGCTTCGACCGCGGCGGCCGCGATCAGCTCGCCCGCCGCCCGGAAGCCCGCCGGCCGCAGCAGCGCCCGCCGCGCGTCGACGTAGTACCGCGCGGTCGCCCCACTCGCCAGCGTCACCTCGCCGAGGATCAGCGAGTGCTGCCGCAGCTCGGCGAGCAGGGTGCGCCTGGCTGCCTCGAGGTCGGACATCGCGGAGAACTTATATCGGCAGGGGGCGAGTTCTCGCTGTTCGACGCTTGGTAGGACGTGAAAGGCCGAGGCGACCAGCATGTCCGGTGTACCGCATGCGCGGTACACTCGGTTCATGGCCCCGAAACACCCACGCGTACAGGTGACCGTCGACCCCGCCCTGGCCGAGGCGATGGCGGCGATTGACGCTCAGCCGAAGAGCAAGTCGCGGCTGATCCGTGACCTGGCCCTGCGCGGGGCCGAAGTCGCCGAGGAGGACCGGAAGCGTCGCGAGGAAGCCAGGCAGACGCTGCTGAAGATAGTGCGGGGAGAGATCGAGGTCGATCTCGATGCATCTCGGGAAGCCTGGGAAGAACGCGAGACCATGCCCTGCAAGCAGCCACCGCGATGACCGGGTCTCTGCTCGAACCGCGGGTGCCGCTGGTGATCGACACCTCCGCGTGGCACCGCCAACGGGACCAGGCGGTCTACGAGATGTGGGAAGCGGCGGTCGGACGCGACCAGCTCGCCAGTTGCCCGGCAGCCGCGCTGGAGATCCTGTACTCCGCTCGCGACGAGTCGGAGTTCGCGGTCATGGATCGGACGCTCTCGGCTCTCCGGCAGGCACCGATAACGGCTTCCGCGTGTCAGGCGGCAGTCGGCGCCGCGCGCGAGCTCAAGGGCAACAGGCGTCTCCCGGCCACCGACTACCTGATCGCGGCCGCCGCGGCCGAGCGCGGCTTCGGCGTGCTCCACGACGACAGCCACTTCGACCTGCTGGCAACGGTGCTCGCGTTCGAGAGCGTGCGGTTGCCGAAGTAGGCCGCTTCCCCCTCGCGCCAGGGCTCGTCTCAGAAGACGAAGATCGGCTCGCCGTACTTCAGCTGTTCGTAGATCCGCGGCTGGTCGGCGATGAAGGTGCGGATGCAGCCGTGGCTGGCGGCGTGGTCGGGGACTTCGGCGTAGCCGTGCACCGCGTAGCCGGCGTAGAAGTAGAAGGAGTAGTACATGCCCTCCGAGTTGTAGCCCGGTTCGCGGCGGATGAAGCTGAACCGGCCGGTCACCGTCGGCGTCGACGGCTTGCCGGTGGAGACGGGGTAGATCGCGAAGGGGCGCTTCCCCTTGGCGAGCACGAGGACCTGCCTGTCGAGCGGCACCTCGGCGTGCTCCCCGGCGCCCGGGTGGCGCACCCGGTAGCCCCCGCGGCCGGCGAGCACGCGCTTGACCAGGCGCCTGCCCGCGTGCTCGCTGCGGCTCATCCCGTTGACCTTGCGGTAGGCGAGCACGCCGCGTCCCGTCCTGCCCTTGAAGCAGCGACCGCCGTCGGCGACGTAGCCCAGCTTGCGCAGGCCGCGCTTGAAGGCGACGACGCCGGCGCCGCACTCGCCCCGGTGGAAGGCCTTGACCGGCCCGGGCCACGCCGTGCCGCCGTTCGGCTTCCTCGCCTGCGCGGCCGCTGGCAGCGCCAGCAGGGCGGCGAATACCAGGGCGCGGGCGAGGTGGCGGCTCACCCGCCGGATTCTATGCCGCCCCCTCCCCATGCTGCCGGATCACGGCGCTGACGAAGGCGGCGGCGTGGGCGCGACAGCAGCGTCGCGCCTCAGGCCTCGGTCCCCTCGTTGAGGATGTCCATGTACTCGCCGTACACGTAGGTCTTGCCGCGGGCGCGGCCGGTGACCTCGCGCAGGATGCCCGCGTCCTCCAGCCGCGCGATCGCGGCGTAGACCGGCGGCTCGGACAGACCCAGCGCGCCAGCCGCGGTCGGGGGCTTCACGACGACCCGCCTGACGGCCAGCTCGTGCACGCGAAGAGCCGTGGCGGCCCCACGGCCGAACTCGTGGATCCGCCCCCGGTCGCGCTCGATCACCTCCACGATTCCGCGCGTCGTCGTCGCGGTCGATTCGGCGACATCGACGACGCCCTCGAGGAAGAAGCGAAGCCACCCCTCCCAGGCGCCCTCGGTGCGGACTCGCCGCAGGTATTCGTAGTAGGCGTCGCGGTTGCGTTTCAAGTAGAGGCTCAAGTACAGCAGTGGACGGGTGAGCACACCCTGGTCCACGAGCAGCAGCGTGATCAGCAGCCGGCCCACGCGGCCGTTTCCGTCGAGGAACGGGTGGATGGTCTCAAACTGGACATGGGCAAGCGCCGCCTTGATCAGGACAGGGGAGGGCACGGGTTCGTCATGCAGGAAGCGCTCCAGGGTGGACATCGCCGGCTCCACCTCCTCCCACGGCGGCGGGACATAGCGAGCGTTCCCGGGGCGCGTCCCTCCAAGCCAGTTCTGCGAGCGGCGGAAGCGGCCGGGGGTCTTGTCCGCTCCGCGTCCCGAGCGAAGCAGGCGGCCGTGGACCTCACGCAACAGCCGATTGCAGAGCGGCAGCCGCCCGGACGTGATCGATTCGACGCCGTGGTTCATCGCGGCGATGTAGTTCGAGGTCTCCTCGAGGTCTTCGATCGGGACGCCCGGCGCCGCCTCGTTCTCGAAGAGCAGCAGGTCGGAGAGAGAGGAGACCGTCCCCTCGATCTGGGATGAGAGCACCGCCTCCTTGCGGATGAAGGTGTAGAGGAACTGGCTCGGGTCGGGCAGGAGAAGCGTGATCCCATCGAGCCGGCCGAGGGCCTGATTCGCACGGTCGAGCAGCCGGTGAAGCTCCACGTCGAGCGCCAGCGGAGGATCTGGCGGCAGCGGCGCCGGATGGAAGGCGAGGTAGCTCGCCGGTCCATCGGAAACCCGCCGGAAGCCCCCGGCGCGTTCAGAGGCGAGCGCCGTCTCCATTGCGCCTTTCCAAGCGATCGCTCATATGCCGATCAGCTTACTAAAGGAAGTGGCGATATCGCTTGGTAAGCTACCGGGGTCCTGAGCGAAGGCTTTGGGACGAGCACGCCGCGTGCCGTCCCGCCCTTGAAGCAGCGCCCTACTGCCCGATCAGGGCGACGGAGTTGTTCAGCATGTGCAGCAGGATCCCCGGCAGGATCGAGCCGGTCTGCTCGTAGAGCAGCGCCAGCACGAAGCCGAAGAAGATCAGCGGCGGCACGGCGGTTATGCCGGTGAGGGCGTGCAGGGCGCCGAAGATCAGGGCGCTGACGAGGGCGGCGGCGTAGCGCGGCAGGCGCGTGCGCAGGCCGCCGAACAGCATGCCGCGGAAGCAGACCTCCTCGCTGATCGGCGCGGCGATCACGATCAGCAGGATCTGCACCGGCACGGCGCCGAACGATTCGGCGATGTCCTCCTGTTCGGGCGCCCCGAAGAGCGCCGAGTAGACGGCGGCGAAGACGAGGTAGGCGCCGACCGCGGCCAGCATCCACTTGATCGCGCCGGGGCGGAAGCCGCGCAGGCCGAGCCGGCCCAGCGCCTGGCGCAGCGGGGCCGAGCCCCAGCCGCTCGCGACAGCCAGCGGCACCAGCAGGAAGCCGAGCGCCGTCGCCAGCTGGACGAAGGCGTTGGCGGCGCTGCTGAGGTTCCCTTCGCTCGGCTGGTCGATGACGATCGCCGGCACGCCGAGCACGATCCCCAGGCCGAGCGCGATCAGCACCCCGCCGAGCGCCATCTGCACGCCCCAGGTCGCGTAGGGGAAGCGCGGGCGGGGCGGGGACGCGCCGAAGCGCTCCGCCGGTAGGTCGCTGGCCTCCATCGGGAGCGCAAGTCTCACAGGTCGCGCGGGCGGCCGGGGGCGCTGGGTAGCCTCCATGACGATGACGCAGCGCAACCGTCGTCGCCAGCGGCGCCGGGGAGGGGCCGGGGGCAAGCTCCTGCTCGTCGGCCTCGGCGTCGTCGCCCTGCTCGCCGCCGCCACGGTCGGCGTCGTCTCCTGGGTGCTCGACGTCGCCGCCGAGGCCCCCCCGCTGACCGCCTGCAAGCCGGTCGACCGGCGCGGCAACTCGACCCTCTACGCGGCGGACGGCAGCAGGCTGGGGGCGATCGAGTCCGAAGTGGCACGGGCGCCGGTCTCGATCGACCGCATCCCGAAGAGCCTCCAGCACGCGACCGTGGCGATCGAGGACCAGCGCTTCTACGAGCACGGCGGCGTCGACCCGGAGGGCATCGTGCGCGCGGCGCTGAAGAACCTCGAAGCCGGGAAGGCCGTCGAGGGCGGCTCGACGATCACCCAGCAGCTGGTGCGCAACCTCTGCATCGCCAACCCGCGACGGACGCTGGAGCGCAAGATCGTCGAGGCGAAGCTGGCGATCGAGTACGCCGAACGCCACTCGCGCCGCCAGATCCTCGGCTCCTACCTCAACACCGCCTCCTACGGGACGATCCGGGGGGCGACCGCGATCGGGGTCGGCGCCGCGGCGAGGATCTACTTCTCGCGGCCGGTCTGGAAGCTCGACCTGCGCCGGGCGGCGCTGCTGGCCGGCCTGCCGCAGGCGCCGACCGACTACAACCCGGTGCTCAACCCGCGCGGCGCGCGCGAGCGGCGCGACGCGGTGCTGTCGCGGATGGCCCGGCAGGGCTGGATCACCCACGCGCAGGCGCGCCGCGCGCGCCACCGCGGCCTCGGGCTCGACCTCGACCACGGCTACTTCGCCAAGCGCCAGCCCTACTTCTTCGACTACGTCGAGGACAGGCTGCTGAAGGCCTACGGCGTGAACACCGTGCGCAGGGGCGGCCTGCGCGTCTACACGACGATCCGGCCGAAGCTGCAGGAGGTCGCCGCCGAGGCGATGGCCTCGGCCCTCCCCTACTCCGAAGACCCCGCCTCCGCCCTGGTCTCGATCGACCCGCGCAGCGGCGGCATCGAGGCGATGGCGACGAGCACCGACTACGAAGACAGCCGGTTCAACCTGGCGGCGCAGGGCCACCGCCAGCCGGGCTCGACCTTCAAGACCTTCGTGCTGACGACGGCGCTGCGGCAGGGCATCGACCCCTACAACACCTACTACGTCTCCAAGCACCTCGACCTGAACCTGGCGCGCTGGGGCCACTGGGAAGTGAGCACCGCCGACCTCGGCTACCTCGGCCGGGTCAACCTGAAGCAGGCGACGGTCGCCTCCGACAACACCGTCTTCGCCCAGCTCGACCTCGACGTCGGGCCGGCGGCGGTGAAGGCGACGGCGAGGTCGATGGGGATCCGCAGCCCGCTCGACGGGATCCCGGCGGAGGGGATCGGCGGCCTGCGGGTCGGCGTCTCGCCGCTGGAGATGGCCGACGCCTACGCGACCCTCGCCGCGGGCGGCGTGCACCGCGACCCGGTCGCCGTGCGCAGGGTGGTCTTCCCCGACGGCCGCGTCGGGCGGCCCGAACGGCCGCGGCCGCGGCGCGTCGTCTCGGCGCCCGTCGCCTACCAGGTCTGGCGCCTGCTGCACGACAACATCGTCGAAGGGACCGGCACCGCCGCCTACACCGGCTGCCCCGGCCAGGGCGGCAAGACCGGCACGACCGACAACTTCACCGACGCCTGGTTCGCCGGCTTCCAGCCAAACCTGGCGACGGTCGTCTGGGTCGGCTACCCGCGGTCCAACGCGATCGAAATGACCAGCGTCCACGGCCAGACCGTCTACGGCGGCACCTTCCCGGCCGAAATCTGGCACTCGCTGTACAGCGGCGCGGAAGTGCCCTGCGAGGAATTCAGCGAACCGGCGCGGCCGATCGGCTGGGCGCCGTTCTTCGGCCGCTACACGGCGGGGGCGCCGCGGCGCGGCGGCTCGGACTTCAGCGCGAAGAAGGGGGCGGGCGGCGGCGAAAGCGAAGCCGAACGGCTCGGCAAGGAAGCGACCGGCGGCTACGACCCCAACGCCTACGCGCCGGGGGTGGGCCAGGAACCGACCCACGTGCCGCCTCCTCCGCCCGAATACGGCAGCGGCGGAGGCGCGGGGGTCGAAGGCGGCAGGGCCACCGGCGGCGCCGGGACCGAATGACCCGGGCGCGGCCGGGGGTACCCGTCGCCGGCGCACAGGGCTCTCGCCGTTGAGCGACCTGTGGCCTACCCCCCGTCGCCTCACCTGGGCGGCGATCGTCATCCTCGTCGCGGCGTTCGCCGTCGCTCCCGTGCTGCTGTCGCACGACGTCTACAGCTACGTCGACTACGCCCGGCTGGGCGCCCTCCACGGGCTTAACCCCTACGTCCACCCGCCGGCGGCCGAACCGTTCGACCCGGCCTACGCCCGCGTCACCTGGATCGACACGGTCAGCGCCTACGGCCCGCTGTTCACCCTCGCCACCTACCCGCTCGCCTGGCTGCCGGTCTGGTGGGCGGTGGCGGCGCTGAAGGCGGTCGCGGCGCTGTCGGTCCTCGCGACGGCCGCTCTCGTCGCCCGCCTCGCGCCGAGCCGCGGCGTCGCCCCGCTCGGCGCCGCCGCCTTCGTCGCCCTCAACCCGCTGGTCCTGATCCACGTGGTCGGCGGCGCTCACAACGACGGCCTCGCGATGCTCGTCGCCACCCTGGCGATCGCCGCGATGCTCGCCGCCCGCGAGGCGAGCGCCGGCGCCGCCTTCGTCGTCGCCTTCGCGCTCAAGGCCCCGGCGGCGATCGCCGCCCCCTTCGCGCTGGTCAGCGCTGCGCGATTGCCGCCTTTTCCCCAGCCCCGTGTGGAAAATGCAGCAAGATGTAGGGGGAGTTCGCGCCTGCTCGCCGGCGCGGCGCTGGCGGCGCTGGCGATTGGCGCCGCCGCGTACCTCGCCTTCGGCTGGCACTGGCTGCACGCGATCGAACTGCTCGGCCGCCACGAGCACAAGTCGACCCACATGAGCGCGCCGACCACCTTCGCCCGCCTCACCGGCCTCGACGAGACCCCCGTACGCACCGCCGCCCTGGCCCTCTTCGCCGTCGCGTTCGCCTACCTGCTCATCAGAACCTGGCGAGGCATGGACTGGCTGCGCGCCGCAGCCTGGGCGAGCTTCCTCCTCCTCCTGGCCACCGCCTGGCTCCTCCCCTGGTACCTGATCTGGTGCCTCCCCCTCGTGGCCCTGTCCCGCGACCGCCCCCTCCAGCTCCTGACCCTCGCCCTGACCGCCTACCAGCTCCCGGCTCGCATGCCACTTTGAGCCAGGAGCCTCAGTCAGGGACCCGAAATGGGTATTGAGCCAGTTGAACAGGGGTTTTGGCTTGCCCCAATACCCATTTGGTGGCGAAATAGGTATTTTTATGCCTCAAATACCCCTTTGATCCTGGACAGGACCCATTTCCCACATGCGAACCTTTCGCGACCTCGACAGACACCTTGGAATGATTCCCTCAGCGACCGTATCCGCTCTCGGCGGCATAGACAGAGGGCAAGGACGGGAGGAGGCGCTTCGGCTCCAGCGACCGCAGATCCTCGAAACGCTGACAGAGGTGGCTCGCATTCAGAGCACCGAGGCCTCGAACGCGATCGAGGCGATCACCGCGCCCCCACAGAGAATCGCGGAACTGGTCGAGGAAAAGACGACGCCGAGGAACCGTCCGGAGGAGGAGATCTCCGGCTACCGGAAGGTCCTCGACACGATTCACGCGAGCGCCGCCGATATACCCTTTCGTCGCTCGATCGTCGAACAGTTCCACCGCGACCTCTATTCGCTGACCGAAACCCCGGGGGGACGGTTCAAGCGCTCCCAGAACGAGGTCGCCCGCTTCGATCGCGCCGGCAACAGGATCGCCGTCGTCTTCGAAGGGGCGACTCCCTTCGAAACGCCGATGGCGATGGACGAGCTGCACGAGCGCTTCAACCGAGCGGTGAAGGAGAGGGGTTATCCCCGGTTGCTGCTCGTCGGCGCCTACGTCTTCGACTTCCTGATGATCCACCCCTTCGACGACGGCAACGGGCGGATGTCGCGGCTTCTGACGCTTCTGCTGCTCTATCAGGCGGGACACGAGGTCGGACGCTTCGTCAGCCTCGAGCGGCTGATCGAGCGAAGCAAGGAGACCTACTACGAAAGCCTGGAGCGCTCGACTGCGGGCTGGAGCACCGGGGAGCACGACATCTGGCCGTGGCTCAACTATTTCCTCGGGATACTCAACGGCGCCTACAACGAGCTCGAGGCTCGTGCGGGCTCCATCTCCGGCGGCCGGGGATCGAAAGCCGGGCGCGTTCGTCAGTTCGTCCGATCGAATGTCTCGACGACGTTCACCTTCGCCGACCTGCAGCGGGCCCTGCCCGACATCGGCCCCGACCACATCCGCAGTGAGCTGCGCAAGCTCCGCGACGCCGGCGCGGTGGAGTCGCCGGGGCCGGGGCGCAAGGTGTGGCGAAGGCTGCGCGACGATTTCTGAGGCCGCGGGCCTGGCGCACCCGGCCCGCCGCCGGCCCTACAGGATCTCCGGCGTGTGGATCGGCGTCTCGCTGGTCGGCGGCGGCCCCTCGGCCTCCTCCTCCGGCGAGGGGTGGATGACCCCGGTCGCCACCGACCAGCCCTGGCGCCGGCCGATCGCCGTGACCAGGCCCACGTAGACGAGCTCGACGATCGTCATCACGCCGCGCAGGACGATCGCGATCAGCGAGCCGAGCGCGAAGCTGCCGCCGGGCACCGCCCCCTTGACCGCCCAGGCGAAGGCGGCGTCGCGGATGCCGAGGCCGGCCGGCGCGACCAGCGTCACCAGGGCGGCCACGTAGCCGACCGCCTGCGCCGAGCCGACCGTCAGCACTTCGCTCAGCGGGATCGTCGTCACCGAGCGGGCGACGCAGTACACGCCGACCGAGACGACGCCCCAGACCAGCGTGTAGAAGAGGATCAGGGCGACGATCCCGCGCAGCGGGATCACCCCCGGCAGCGGCTCGCGCCCGAAGGCGCGCAGCACGCGGTCGGCGAGCGGCCCGAAGACGCGCGGGTGGAGAATCGCGATCGCCGCCGGGATCACCAGCAGCACGGCCCAGCGCAGCGGCTGGCCCTGCAGGTCGGGGTGGCTGATGATGAAGTAGGAGGCGAAGGCGACGCCCGAGGTGGCGGAGATCGCCTGCTCGTAGACGATGCTGGCGATCGTCAGCCGCCGCGGCACCCCCGCCCGCTCGGAGAGCAGCACCCGGCCGAGCACGTAGAGCACGCTGCCGGGCACGTAGCGGGCGAGCAGCGGCTGGCCCCAGGCGACCTGCGCCCGGCCGACCCCGATCGGGTGGCGGAGGAAGCGCAGGATCAGGTCCCAGCCGAGCGCGCTCATCACGTAGAAGAGCGGCAGCGCGGCGAAGCCCGCGATCAGCCAGCCGAGGTGGAAGTGGACGCCCTTGTCCTTGATCTCCGACCACTGCTGGACGACCGTGAGCACGAGAAAGCCGAAGATGAGGATCGCGATGCCGAGCTGGATCGCCAGCCGCACGCGCTTGCTGCGCGGCGGCCGCGTGCCGAAGCGCGCCCCGGCCTCGCCGATCCTGTGCAGGAGTGGTTGGTCGCCGCCCAAGTCCCGTCGCAGGTTAGTGACCAAGCGGGTCGCCCATGGCGCCGCGCGGCGCCCGCCGCCGCCAGATGCGCATGACGCCCACGATCGTCTGGGATAGTCACCGGATGGGCGAGTTCGAGCTGATCGAGGCGGTCAGGCGGCGCCTGCCTCGGGCGGGGCCGCGCGTCGCGCTCGGCAGCGGTGACGACGCCGCCGTCACCGTGCCCGGCGGCGCCACCGCGACCTCGGTCGACGCCCTGGTCGACGGGGTCCACTTCCGCCGCCGCTGGAGCGGCCTCGCCCAGATCGGCCACAAGGCGCTCGCGGTCGCGCTCTCCGACCTCGCGGCGATGGGCGCCGAGGCGGGCGAGGCCTACGTCGCCCTCGGCGTCCCCGAGGACCTCGACGAGGACGGCTGCCTGGAGCTGCTCGACGGGATGGCGGCGCTGGCCTCCCGGACCGGCGCGACGCTCGCCGGCGGCGACGTGACCCGCGCCCCCGCCCTCACCCTGGCGACGACCGTGGTCGGCCACGCACCGGGCGCCGAGGATTTCGTCACCCGCGCCGGCGCCCGCCCCGGCGACGCGCTCGTCCTCAGCGGCGAGCTCGGCGGCGCCGCGGCCGGCCTGCTGCTGCTCGAAGCGCGGTCGTCATTTCAACCGGATAGGGGAAGAAAAGACGACAGCGGTCGGGGGGGACCGTGGGACCCGGAAACGCGGTCGTCATTTCACCCGCCCTGCGGGCGAAATGACGACCGCGCTGGTCGGGCGATCACTCGGCAGCTGGAACCCTTGCCCCGGCTCGCGGCCGGGGCGGCGCTGGCCAGGGCCGGGGCGACGGCGATGATCGACCTCAGCGACGGGCTGGGCGGCGACGCCGCCCACCTCGCCGCGGCGAGCGGCGCGCGCCTGCGAATCGACGCCGGGTCGCTGCCGCTCCAGGACGGGGTCGCGGAGCTCGCCGAAGCCGCCGGGCGCGACCCGCTGGAGCTCGCCGCCTCGGGCGGCGAAGACTACGAGCTGCTGGCGGCGCTGCCGCCCGGGCGGCTGGAGGCGGCGACGGAGGCGGTTGAGGCGACCGGTACGCGGCTGACGCCGGTCGGCGAGGTCGTCGCCGGCGAGGGGGTCGAGATCAGGCTGCCTGGCGGCGCGACTCTGCCGGCGACGGGGTTCGATCAGCTGAGCTGAGCGACGGCGCCGCGAGCAGCGCCCGCACGCCGCGCCGGCGCAGCATCGCCTGCGCGACCAGGGCCGGCTCCGGCCGGTAGTCGCCGCTCTCGACGAGGCTCTTCAGCTGCTGTTGCTGCATCACTCTCGTCCTATCGACCCCTGCCCCGCGAACCTTAGTTCTTGGTACTCACACATACGTCCAAGACATCGATTCCGCCCATGTGCTCCGCTCCCGGGGAGGCCCAGAGAATCGGATATGGATGGGCCTCCCCTCCCGCGTCCGCCATGGTCGGGGTACGCCGCGGGACAGGGATACCCTTTATCCATGGCAAATGGGTCCACCCGCATCTTGCTCGTCGACGACGAGCAGTCGGTGCAGACCCTGCTCAGCTACCCGCTGCGCAAGGACGGCTACCACGTCACCGCGGCGCTCGACGGCCGCGAGGCGCTGGAGCGCTTCGCCGAGGCGCGCTTCGACCTCGTCGTCCTCGACCTGATGCTGCCGAAGCTGGACGGGGTCGAAGTCTGCCGGCAGCTGCGCCGCACCAGCCAGGTGCCGATCATCATGCTGACCGCCAAGGGCGCCGAGACCGACAAGGTCGCCGGCCTCGAGGTCGGCGCCGACGACTACATCACCAAGCCGTTCTCGATGCGCGAGTTCCGCAGCCGCGTTAAGGCCGCTCTGCGCCGCTCGCGGATGCCGGTCGAGGCGCCCGACGAGGAGCCGATCGAGCAGGGCGAGCTGCGGATCGACCCCGAGCGGCGGCTGGTCACCCTGGGCGGCGAGGAGGTCGCCGTCACCTACGTCGAGTTCGAGATCCTCAGCGCGCTCGCCCGCTCGCCCGGCAAGGTGCTGAGCCGCGAGACGCTGCTCGAGCACGTCTGGGGCGACTCCGACTACCGCGACCCGCGCACGGTCGACGTCCACATCCGCCACCTGAGAGAGAAGATCGAGGCCGACGCCAAGCAGCCCGAATACCTGTTCACGGTGCGCGGCGTCGGCTACCGCTTCCGCGAATGAAGCGCCTGCGCCTCACCCCGCTCGGCAACCGGATCACGACCACGGCCCTGTCGATCGGCGTCGGCACCTCGGTCGTCATCTACATCTGGGTCGTCGCGATCGAGGGCGACAGCGACGCGCGCGGCCCGATCCTCGCCGGCGGGCTGATCGCCAGCCTGATCGCGCTCGGCCTCGGCTTCTACTCGGCCAAGCTGGTCACCCGCCGGGTGAGCCGGATCGAGGACGCCGCGCGCGCCGTCGCCGACGGCGACTTCGCCGTGCGCATCCCGGTCGACTCCAGCGGCCAGCTCGGCCAGCTCGCCCGCACCTTCAACGAGATGCAGCGCCGGCTGGCCGAGCTCGACAGCGCCCGCAAGCAGTTCATCGCCAACGCCTCGCACGAGCTGCGCACGCCGATCTTCAGCCTCGGCGGCTTCGTCGAGCTGCTCGAGGAAGAGGACCCGAGCCCGGAGGAGCGGGAGGAGTTCGTGCGCACGATGCGCCACCAGATCGAGCGCCTGACCAAGCTGACCGCCGACCTGCTCAACCTCTCCCAGCTCGACGCGGGCGGGGTCGAGCTGAGCTTCGGCAGCGTCGACCTGAGCGAGCTGGCGCGCGAGCTGGCGCGCGAGTTCGGCGCGCGCGCCGAGCTGCACGGCTCGCGGCTCGAGCTGCGCACGCCCGAGCGGCCGGTGGTCGCGGTCGCCGACGCCGAGCGGGTGCGGCAGGTGGTGCGCATCCTGCTCGACAACGCCGTCACCCACACCCCCGAGGGGACGGGCATCACCGTCACCGTCTACAGCGCCGGCCGGCGCGCCGCGCTGACCGTCTCCGACGACGGCAGCGGCATCCCGCAGCGCGTGCAGAAGCGGATCTTCGAGCGCTTCTACACCGCCGACTCGGCCGGCGGCTCGGGGCTCGGGCTGGCGATCGCGCGGGAGCTGGCGCAGCGCATGGACGGCCGCATCGGGATCTCCTCGAGCCGCCGCTTCACCGCCTTCACGCTCGACCTGCCGCAGGCGCCCCCCGGCACGCCGGCGGCGCCGCCTGCGCCCCGCGCGAAAGCGCCCGCCTGAGCCGCCCGCTTTACTGGTGGGATGCGGAAGACGGCCGCCCCCCTCGCAGTCGCCCTGCTCGCGCTGGCCCTGCTCGCCGGCTGCGGCGGCGGCGCGGGCGGCTCGTCCTCCGCGGACGGCGGCGCCACGGCGGCGGCGCGCACGACGACGCAGGTCGTCGTGCAGGCGGCGAGCGCAGGCTTCGACGCGGCGAAGGTCTACCGCGAGGCCTCGCCCGGCGTGGTCACGATCCGCTCGATCTTCGACACCGGCGCCGCCGAAGGGTCCGGCTTCGTGCTCGACTCCGGCGGCCGCATCGTCACCAACGCCCACGTCGTCACCGACGGCGAAGGGGCGGACCGCAAGGAGGCCAAGGCGGTCTACGTCGAGTTCGGCGACCGCAACGTCCTGCCGGCGCGGATCGTCGGCTACGACCCGTTCGCCGACGTCGCCCTGCTCGCCGTGAAGCCCGACGGCTTCGCGCTGCACCCGCTGACGCTCGGCGACGACAGCGAGCTCGCGGTCGGCCAGCCGGTCGCGGCGATCGGCAGCCCGTTCGGCGAGCAGCAGTCGCTCTCGGTCGGCGTCGTCTCGGCGACCGACCGCTCGGTCCAGTCGCTGACCAGGTTCCAGATCGAGGGCGCGATCCAGACCGACGCCTCGATCAACCCCGGCAACTCGGGCGGGCCGCTGCTCGACGCCGGCGCCCGCGTGATCGGGATCAACCAGCAGATCGAGACCAACTCCGGCGCCAACGACGGCGTCGGCTTCGCCGTGCCGGTCTCGGCGATCAGGCGCTCGGTCGCCCAGCTGCGCGACGGCGGCGTCGTCGAGTACGCCTACATCGGCGTCTCCACGCAGGCGCTCTACCCGCAGCTGGCGGCGAAGCTCGGGCTCGACGCCGACCACGGCGCCCTGCTGGCGGAAGTCGTCCCCGGCGGCCCGGCGGACGATGCGGGCCTGCACGGCGGCGACGAAAAGCTCCGCTTCCAGGGGATTCCCTACGAAGTCGGCGGCGACGCGATCCTCGCGGTCGACGGCCGGCCGGTGGTGCAGCCGGACGACCTGGCGCGCTACGTCTCCGCCCACCAGCCGGGCGACACGGTGACGCTCGAAGTGCTGCGCAAGGACGGGTCCCGCGAAAAGGTCAAGGTGACCTTGAGCAAGCGGCCCGTCGGCGAAGCGGCCGAATAGGCCGCCTGGCACGCGCGCGACCGCCCGGGCCTGTAGAAAGCGCCGATGCTCCAGGAAGTCGCCCTCGGACAGAAGTCGCTCTCCGACTACACCCACATCGCCGGCAGGGAGCTGAGCGAGCGCATCCGCGAGCTCGCCGAGCCGCTGAAGGGACAGCGCGTGCTCCACGTCAGCGCCACCGCCTTCGGCGGCGGCGTCTCGGAGATCCTCTACACGATCGTGCCGCTGATGCGCGACGTCGGCGTCGACGCCCACTGGCACGTGATCTTCGGCCGCGAAGAGTTCTTCAACGCGACCAAGCTGCTGCACAACTCGCTGCAGGGCGCGGAGGAGACGCTGAGCGACGAGCAGTGGGCCGTCTTCGACGAGATCAACGCCGCCAACGCGAAGGACCTGCACGACGGCTGGGACACGGTGATCGTCCACGACCCGCAGCCGATCGGCCTTCTCCGCGGCGCCGCGGAGAAGAGCCGCAACTGGGTGTGGCGCTGCCACATCGACCTCTCCGAGCCCAACCCGGCGCCGATCGCCCGCCTGCGGCCGCTGATCGAGGACTACGACGCGACCGTCTGGCACATGCCCGCCTACGTGCCGGGGGGGATGGACGGCAACAGCGGGATCAACATCATCCCGCCGGCGATCGACCCGCTGTCGCCGAAGAACATGGCCTTCTCCCCCGACGACGCGGCCTTCGTCTGCCACCAGTTCGGGATCGACGTCGACCGGCCGCTGATCACCCAGGTCTCGCGCTTCGACCCCTGGAAGGACCCGATCGGCGTGATCGACGCCTACCGCCGGGTGACCGCGGAGATCCCCGAGGTGCAGCTCGCCCTGGTCGGCTCGATGGCGACCGACGACCCCGAGGGCTGGGACTTCTTCCAGCAGACGGTCGAATACGCCGACGCCGACGAGGACATCAAGATCCTCAACAACCTCAACAACGTCGGCGCGATCGAGGTCAACGCCTTCCAGTCGCAGTCCGACGTCTGCCTGCAGAAGTCGATCCGCGAGGGCTTCGGCCTGACCGTGACCGAGGCGCTCTGGAAGGGGCGGCCGACGGTGGCCGGCGACGTCGGCGGCATCCCGCTGCAGATCGAGGACGGGGTGAGCGGCTTCCTCGTCGACTCGCCGGAGCGCTGCGCCGAGCGCTGCCTGGAGATCCTGCGCGACCCGGGGCTGGGCAAGAGCCTCGGCCGGCACGGCAAGGAACACGCCCGCCGCGAGTTCCTCTCGCCGCGCCTGCTGCGCGACTGGCTCGAGCTGATCGGCAAGCTGGAATAGGCCGCGGGCAGCGGGGGTAGGCTCTGGGCGATGCCCGACTCCGATCCGTTGATCATCGTCTCGAACAGGGGCCCGGCGCAGTTCGAACGCGACGAGGCCGGGGCACGCACCGTGCGGCGCGGCGGCGGCGGCCTGGTGACGGCGCTGTCGGGGCTGGTCTCCCACCGCGAGGCGCTGTGGATCGCCTCGGCGATGACCGACGAGGACGTCGCCGTGTCGGAGGAGCGCGGCGGCCCGGTCGAGCTCTCGATCGACGGGATCGATTACCGCGTGCTGCTGGTCGGCAGCGACCCGGCCGCCTACGACCGCTTCTACAACGTGATCGCCAACCCGATCCTCTGGTTCATCCAGCACTACCTCTGGGACCTCTCCAACGCGCCCGACATCCGCCAGGAGGAGCTCGACGCCTGGGACCACGGCTACCAGGCGGTCAACCGCGACATCGCCGACGCCGTGCTCGGCCAGATCGAGGGGCGCGAGCGGCCGCTGGTGATGCTGCACGACTACCACCTCTACACGGCGCCGGGGATGATCCGCGCCGAGCGCCCGGACGCCTTCCTGCACCACTTCGTCCACATCCCCTGGTCGCAGCCCGACAGCTGGCGGGTGCTGCCGGGGCGGGTGCGCGAGTCGCTCTTCCGCGGCATGCTCGCCAACGACATCGTCGGCTTCCACACGCACACGCACTGCGTCAACTTCATCCGCTGCTGCGACGAACTGCTCGAGGTGGACGTCGACTACGAGCAGCTGCTGGTCCGCCACGCCGGCGGCGAGACCCGCGCCCGCGCCTACCCGCTCTCGATCGACGCCGAGCGGCTGCGGCGGGCGGCCGAGTCGCCGGAGGTCGAGCGCTACGAGCGCGGCGTGCTGGAGCGGCGGCGCGAGCACCTGATCATCCGCGTCGACCGCGCCGACCTCTCGAAGAACGTGCTGCGCGGCTTCACCGCCTTCGACACCTTCCTCGCCCAGCACCCGGAGTTCCACGAGAAGGTCACCTTCATCGCCCACCTGCAGCCCTCGCGCCAGGACGTGCCCGAGTACGCCGAGTACCTGGAGAAGATCGAAGCGCTGGTCGCGGTGGTCAACCACCGCCACGGCACCACCGACTGGATGCCGATCGACCTGAAGATCTACGAGAACTTCCCCGAGGCGGTCGCCCGCTACAAGCACTTCGACCTGCTGATGGTCAACTCGATCTTCGACGGGATGAACCTGGTCGCCAAGGAGGCGCCGGCGGTCAACACCCGCGACGGCGTGCTGATGCTCTCCGAGAACACCGGCTCGCACGAGGAGCTCTCCGACTGCGTGCTCTCGGTCAACCCGTTCGACATCCAGGAGCAGGCGGACGCGATCCACCGGGCGCTGACGATGAGCGCCGAGGAGCGGCGGCTGCGCGCCACGCACCTCAAGGAGATCATCTACTCGCGCAATCCCGGGGACTGGGTCGACGCGCAGCTGGCGGACATCGACGCGCTTCGTGAGGCTGGGGCGGGGGCGGCCGCGGGAGGCGGTTCGAGAAATGCCTAACTCCGGCGGTGGGCGTCGGGGTGGGTTGCGGGAGTGCCTAACTTCGCTCGCTTCGCTCGCTCGTGAATTTGGTGCCCGCTTCGCGGGCTCCGCATAGCCCGCCGGGGCGCCGCTTCGCGAGGCACTCCCGCAACCCACCCCGACGCCCCTTTCAGCTCCCAGGGGGGCGAACCTTGAGGGCTGTGCCCTTGGAAGCTCGTGAAGCTCCGGGTCCAGTGGAAGCTCGTCGCTCGAGGGGCTGCCCTTGTGGTGGTGGCGCTTATTGGGTTGAAGCTTGCGCCAGCTGCATTGAAGCCGCCTGCTCCGGAGCCTCTTCCGCCGGATGTGGGGCTGCTGCACGTGCGTGACTCGTCGGTGCAGGCGCACGCGCCGGGGCTTTCACCGCATCGGTCCAAGCGGCCTCTCGGGCGGGTGCCCGGGAGAGGGGGTGTTCGTGGGGGGCGGCGTTCCGTGTTTCGCCCCAAGCACCAGCTCGGACGGGCACCGACTCGGAGGCGAAAGACCCAGCCCTCCACGGACACCCCCTCTCCCGGGCAGGACCCGCCCGCCGACACCATCGTCCCCGCGCCAGAACCTCCACCGGTCCCCGAACCCGCGCCCCCACCCGCTGCTCCGGAAGCTCCCCCTCATCCCGGCGACGGTTCCGCCGAGTTTGCGCCTCATTAGCCCGTTTCACCGCGGGGATGCCGGGTGACCCTCCCGGCGGCTTGTACTTTTTCGTCGACTGCCCCGGGCGGCAGCTGCAACCCGAACCTTCGAAAAAGTTGAGCCGGGAGGGTTGCCCGGCATCCCCGCCCCACCACGCCGCCGCTATAGTCCTACGCCGTTTTGGCGGGACTGCGTGAATACGAGCTGGTTTTGATGTTGGACCCGGGGCAGGACGCCCCGGCGCGCGATGCTGTCGCCGCTGAGGCGAAGAAGCAGATCGAGGGCGCCGGGGCACTCAAGCACGAGAACACCTGGGGCCTGCGCAAGCTGGCCTATGAGATCAAGGGGTGCAACGAGGCCGACTACCGCTGGTTCCGCTTCGAGGCGCCGACCGAGCTGCTCGAGCAGCTCGACCACAACCTGAAGATCGCCGACGGCGTGCTGCGCTTCCGCATCTTCAGGGTCGACGCCGACACGCCGACGATGGCGCCGCCGGCGAGCAGCGCGCCCGGGCCGGGCGCGTCCCGCGAGCGTCCCGACGAGGCGCCCGCGGCCGCGGCGCAGCCCGCGCCCGAGGCGACGCCGGCCGAGGAGCCCGCCGCCACGGCGACCGCCGTCGCCGAGCCTCCCGCCGAGCAGCCGGCCGCGGAGGCCGAGCCCGCGGAGCCGGAGGCCGCCGAGGCGCAGCCCGCCGAGGCGCCGGCCGAAGCCGAGCCCGGCGATTCGGCCGAGCCCGCCGAGTAGCGGTCCGCTTTTCGCCCAGATTCCGGCTTCGTCGCGGCCCCGGGGGGGCGAGTTTCGCCGCCTGCGCTCTTAGACTGGTGTCTCGATAAAACGATCTGCGAGGAGTGAGAGCCGTGGCGGCTTCGAACATCAACGTGGTGGTCATCACCGGGAACCTGACCAAGGACCCCGAACTGCGCAGCACCGGCGGCGGCACCACCGTCTGCGAGCTGCGCGTGGCGGTCAACAGCCGGCGCAAGGACGGCCAGACCGGCCAATGGGTCGACAAGCCCAACTTCTTCAACGTCGTCGTCTTCGGCGCCCAGGGCGACAACTGCGCCAACTACCTCTCCAAGGGCCGCCCGGTGGCGATCGAAGGCCGGCTCGACTGGCGCGAGTGGGAGGCCAAAGACGGCGGCGGCAAACGCCAGGCGGTGCAGATCATCGCCAACTCGGTCCAGTTCCTCGGCTCGCGCGACGGCGGTGGCGGCGGTGGCGGGAACGGGAACGGCGGCGGCTTCAGCCCGCAGAGCGACACCCCCGCCGACACCTCCGACTACGACGCCGCCCCGGCGGGCGCCGGGGCCGGCGGGGGCGGCGGGGGCGGAGGCGGAGCGGACGACGACATCCCGTTCTGACGGCCCCCGGTGGGGTCATGCGGCACCCTCGGTCGCTCGCGTGCAGAGCACGCCACGCTTCCTGCGTCCTTGCCTGACCCCACCGGTGCCTCGTCGGTGTCGTCCCTGTAGCATCCCCGGTCGCTCATGCCCAGAGACCGAGACAGCTCAACCGCTTCGCCGCGCCGCGGGCGCCGTGGCGCCGAGCGCGCGCGGCCGCGCAAATACACGCGGATCAACTCCGAGGCGGTCGATTACAAGGACCTCAACCTGCTGCGGCGCTTCCTCTCCGACAAGGGGAAGACGCGCGGCCGCCGGGTGACGGGGCTGTCGCGCAAACACCAGCGCCAGCTCTCCGTGGCGGTCAAACGGGCGCGCGAAATCGCCCTGCTGCCCTACGTCGGGGAGCGGTAGGCCGGTGGCCCAGGCGATCCTGCTCGAGGACGTCGAGAGCCTCGGCCAGCGCGGCGAACCGGTCGACGTCGCACCCGGCTACCTGCGCAACTACCTGGTTCCGCGCAAGCTCGCGACGCCGGCGACGCCGGGCGCGCTCGAGCAGGCCCAGCAACGCCAGGCGGCCGCCGAGCGGGCCGCGCGCCTGCGGGCCGAGCGCGAAGAGCAGGCCGCATCGCTGCTGACCAAGACCGTGCTGACGATCCAGCAGCGCGCCGACGACGGCGGCCGGCTGTTCGGCTCGGTCGGCGCGCGGGAGATCGTCGAGGCGATCCGCGAGGCGCGCGACCTGCGGCTCGACAAACGGCAGGTGCGGCTGGAGCAGCCGATCCGCGAGATCGGCACCCACATGGTCGAGATCGAGCTCGCCGACGGCACGGTCGCCGCGGTGAAGACGATCGTCGCCGAGGAGTCCTGAGCGCGGGCGGGCCCCCTGTCTCCGGCCGCGGGCGAGGCCGGATTCTTTTCAGCGGTCGTTGCAGGGAATGGAGTCGTGGGCATGCTTCTCCTCTGGTTTGCTTGGCGGGGGAGAGTTCCGCCGCCCTCAGCCCTTAACTAGGTGTCGATGCCGCAGCCACCCGCCACTCACGTCCCGCCGCAGAACATCGAGGCCGAGGAATCGGTGCTCGGGGCGATGCTGGTCGCCGACTCGTCGCTGACCAGGGTGATCGACGAGGTCAAGCTCAACCCCGAGGACTTCTACCTGGAAAAGCACGCGGCGGTCTTCCGCGCGGTCTACGACCTCTACGCCGCCTCGAAGCCGGTCGACGAGCTCAGCGTCGCCGAGGCGCTGACCCAGCGCGGCGAGATCGAGGAGGCCGGCGGTCGCAACTACGTCTCCGAGCTCGCGGCCAAGGTGCCGGCCGCGGGCAACGCCAAGCACTACGCCGAGATCGTCCAGCAGAACTCGCTGCTGCGGCGGCTGCTCGGCGCCGGGCAGGAGATCCAGGGGTGGGTGCACGAACGCGAGGGCGAGCCGCGCGAGCTCTCCGAGCGCGCCGAGCGTCTGCTGTTCGAGGTCGCCCACAAGGAGCAGGCGAGCGACTTCCGCATGCTCTCGGAGATCCTCCACGACGAGGTCGACCGGCTGGAGAAGCTCTCGACCGGCGAGCTCGAGATGACCGGCACCCCCTCCGGCTTCCGCGACATCGACTCGATCACCGGCGGCTTTCAACCGGGGAACCTGATCATTGTGGCTGCACGGCCCGCAATGGGCAAGTCGGCCATTGTCGCCAACATCGCCGAGAACGTGGCGGTGAAGCGGCAGCTGCCGGTCGCCTTCTTCTCGCTCGAGATGTCGGAGGTCGAGCTGGCGCAGCGCTTCATCGCCTGCCGGGCGCGGATCTCCGGCGACAAGCTGCGCAAGGGCCAGGTCGCGCAGAAGGACTGGCCGAAGGTGGTGCGGGCCTGCAACGAGCTCGAGGAAGCGCCGCTGTGGTTCGACGACTCCTCCGACCTCGGCCTGCTCGACCTGCGGGCGAAGGCGCGGCGCCTGCACGCCCAGGTCCAGGACCAGGGCGGGCTCGGGCTGGTGATCGTCGACTACCTGCAGCTGATGCGCGCCGACGACCTGCGCGCCAACCGGGTCGAGCAGGTCGGCCAGATGAGCCGCGGCCTGAAGATCCTCGCCCGCGAGCTCGAGGTCCCGGTGCTGGCGATCTCCCAGCTCTCCCGCGCCCCCGAGCAGCGCCACCCCCCCAAGCCGATGCTCTCCGACCTCAGGGAGTCGGGCTGCCTGACCGGCGATTCGCTCGTCCATCTTCCGCATGAGGGGATTCGACGGCCGATCCAGGACCTGGTGGGCCAGGAGAACTTCGAAGTCTTGGCGATCGATCCCGAGACCTGGAAGCTCCGGCCGGCGCTCGCAAGGCGTGCTTTCTCGACGGGAACCAAGCAGGCGTTTCGCCTCACCACCCGGCTCGGGCGCACGATTCGGGCAACCGCCAACCACAAGTTCCTGACGATCGCCGGCTGGCGCCGGCTGGACGAGCTGGCCGCAGGCGATGCAATCGCCGCCCCCGGCACCCTCCCGGACAGGGCTCGCTCGACGATGAGCGAGGACGAACTCGCCCTGCTCGGTCACCTGATCGGGGACGGCTGCACCCTGCCGCGCCACGCGATCCAGTACACGAGCAACGAACGCAAGCTGGCCGCTCATGTCGCCGACCTCTCTCTTCGTGTGTTCGGCGAGAGGGTCAAGCCGCGTTTGAACCGGGAGCGGCGCTGGTATCAGGTCTATCTTGCCGCCGCCGAGCATTTGACGCACGGAAAGCGCAACCCGGTCGCCAAGTGGCTGGACGAGCTGGGCGTATTCGGGCTGCGTTCGCACGAGAAGCGTGTGCCAGACGCGGTCTTCCAGCAGCCTCGCTGGGCTATCGAGACATTCCTGCGACACCTCTGGGCCACCGACGGCAGCGTCTGGCTGGGTGGCGCCACGAGAAAAGCCGTCAACGTCTACTACGCGAGCAGCAGCCGCCGTTTGGCCGACGACGTGCAAGCGCTCCTCCTGCGGCTCGGCATCAATGCCCGCGTGACCCGGCACGGCGCGCCGAAGAAGGGGCGGCCACAGTTCCACGTCACCGTCAGCGGGGGTACCGAGATCGTGCGCTTCCTCGAGACCGTCGGTGCGCTGGGCGCCCGCAAGGGCCGCCACGCCAGCGCAATCGTCGAGCACTTCGAGGGGCGCCCGCGAAACCCGAACAAGAACGTCATTCCGAAGGAGGCATGGCGCTCCCTCGTCGTGCCGGCGATGCAGCACGCCGGGGTGACCAGCCGACAGCTTCAAGCGGCGATCGACACCAGCTACTGCGGCACGACGCTCTACAAGAGCGGCCTCAGTCGCGAGCGCGCGATGCGGGTGGCATCGGCCTTGCGCTGCGAGGAGCTGGTGGATCTGGCCCTCGGCGACGCCTACTGGGATCCGATCGTCTCGATCGAGGCCGATAGCGTCGAGGAGGTCTTCGACATCGAGGTCGAGGGGCTGCACAACTTCATCGCCGACAACCTCGTCGTCCACAACTCGATCGAGCAGGACGCCGACCTGGTCGCGTTTCTCTATCGCGAGGACTACTACCGGGATCCCGACGAGGAGCCGGATGGGTTGGCCGAGGTGATCGTCGCCAAGCACAGGAACGGGCCGATCGGCTCGCCGAAGCTGGTCTTCCTCGACCGCTTCCCGAAATTCGCCGACTACAGCGGCCACGAGGCGCCGATCGAGCAGCCCGCCGGCGAGGGGCCGCCGCTGGAGGACACGGCAGCCGCGGGGCCTGACTTCTGATGGCCGCCCGCCCGCGCAGCGAGCCGTTCGCCGAGCGCGCCTGCCCGCTCGGCGCCTGCGACGGCTCCGGCTGGATCCTCGGCCCCGAGGACGTCGCCCGCCCCTGCGAGTGCCGCGAAGAGCGGCTCAAACGAGGCCGCGTCCGCGGCGTCGCCTCGGCGATCCCGCCCCGCTACCGAGGCGTCTCCTTCGACCGCCCCCCGGTCAGCGACATGGCCCGCGACATGGCGACCCGTCACGTGGTCAACGCCGTCCGCGAGTTCACCGACGAGCTCGACGCGAACCTCGACTCCGGGCGGGGCATGTGGCTGATGGGCAACACCGGCACGGGCAAGACGACGCTCGGCATGCTGGCGGCGAAGGCGGCCCTCGCCGCCGGGCACACCGTCGCCGTGTACTTCACGCCGAAGCTCCTGACGCAGATCCGCCAGACCTACCAGGCGACCGACTCCGAGGACGCCTACGACGCCTTCTTCCGCCGCCTCACCTCGGTCGACCTGCTCTACATCGACGACCTAGGATCCGAGCGCCACACCGACTGGGTGGTCGAGCAGCTCTACGCCCTGGTCAACGAGCGCTACGAGAACCAGCGCTCGATGCTGGTGACCAGCAACGCGCGCAGGGACGTCGAGGAGGGCCGCGCGCAGCTCGAGGATCAGATCGGCTCGCGCACGGTCTCACGACTGATCGAGATCTGCGGCGATCCGCTGCCCCTGTTCGGCGCCGACCGGAGAGTCGAGGCCACACCGCACTGACGGGGCCATCCCGGCAGGGGTGAAACGTCTTGTACCTCTTCGTTGAGCGCTAGCGGCGCCAGCTCAACCCCTCTCCACCGAAAAGGTTAAGTGGAACCCCTGCCGGGATGGCCCACGCCCGCCTGCCCGGATGGCCCCACGCCGAGCGCCGGGATGGCCCCTCCCGGCTCAACAAGGCACAATGCCCGCCCGTATGTCTGGAACGGGAGTGGTCATAGTCGGCGCCCAGTGGGGCGACGAGGGCAAGGGCAAGGTCGTCGACCTGCTGGCCGAGGGCGCGGACGCCGTCGTCCGCTTCCAGGGCGGCAACAACGCCGGTCACACGATCGTCCGCGACGGCGAGGAGTTCAAGTTCCACCTGATCCCCTCGGGGATCCTCCACCCGGACAAGCTCTGCATGATCGGCAACGGGGTGGTGCTCGACCCGCGCATCCTGCTCGGCGAGATCGACGGCCTGAAGCGGCGCGGCGTCGACGTCGGCAAGCTGCGGATCTCCGCCAACGCGCACCTGATCATGCCCTACCACGTGCTGCTCGACACGGCGGGCGAGGTGAAGCTGGGCAAGCTCTCGATCGGCACGACGCGGCGCGGCATCGGCCCCTGCTACGCCGACAAGGCGCTGCGGCTGGGGATCCGCGTGCAGGACCTGCTCGACGAGAAGATCCTGCGCAAGAAGATCATGGCGGCGCTGGAGCCCAAGCAGCAGGCGCTGCGCGAACTCGGCGTGCAGCGGCGCAAGCTGCGCAAGGAGGCCGGCGAGGGCTCGCGCCAGGGCGCCGACCAGAGCGTCGCCGAGGCGCCCGACCCGCGGCTCGACCTGCACGCGATGACGGAGGAGTTCGCCGCCTACGGCCACCGGCTCGAGCCGCACATCGCCGATACCGCGAAGCTCTGCTGGGAAGAGCTCGACGCCGGCCGGCGGGTGCTCTTCGAGGGCGCCCAGGCGACGCTGCTCGACCTCGACCACGGCACCTACCCCTTCGTCACCTCCTCCAACCCGATCGCCGGCGCGGCGACGGTCGGCGCCGGAGTCGGCCCCTCCGACATCGGCGAGGTCTGGGGGGTCGCCAAGGCCTACGCGACGCGGGTCGGCGCCGGGCCCTTCCCGACCGAGCTCGGCGACGCGACCGGGCGGCACATGCTCGAGCGCGGCCACGAGTACGGGACGACGACCGGGCGCGAGCGGCGCTGCGGCTGGATGGACCTCGTCGCCCTGCGCTACGCGGTGCGGCTCAACGCGATGACCGCGCTGACGATCACCAAGCTCGACGTGCTCAGCGGCCTCGACCCGCTGCGCGTCGCCGTCCGCTACCGCTCGCGCGAGGGGGCGGTCTTCGACGAGTTCCCCTACCACCAGTCGATCCTGCACTCGGCCGAGCCCGAGTACGAGGAGCTGCCGGGCTTCGACGCCGACCTCAGCGGCTGCCGCGCCGAGGAGGACCTGCCGGCCGAGGCGCGCGCCTACCTCGAGTTCGTCGCCCACTTCGCCGGCGTGCCGGTGCGCCTCGTCGGCGTCGGGCCCGGGCGCGACGAGGTGGTCTGGATCGGCGGCTCGAAGGGCCCCCGAAACCCCGGCGTGCTCTAAAGTCTCCCTGTGGCCACCGGAAGACGCACCGCGAGCGAGCGGCTGCCCCGGGGCCGTCACGGGCTGCCGCGGGAGGCGGTGACGGAGTCCCAGCGGCAGCGCATCCTGCAGGCGATGATCGAGGTGGTCGCCGAGCGCGGCTATCCGGAGACGCGCGTCGTCGACGTGATCGGCGTCGCCGGCGTCTCCCGCAAGACCTTCTACGAGCTCTTCTCGAGCAAGGAGGACTGCTTCCTCGCCGCCTACGACGTGCTGCTCGGCAACCTGCTCGGCGACACCGCGCGGGGCTTCGAGTCCAAGCCGGGGGCGCCCTGGGCCGAGCGGGTCGCCGCCGGGCTGCGCGAGCTGCTGCAGCACCTCGCCGAGCACCCCGACGAGGCCCGCTTCGCGATCGTCGAGGTGCTCGCCGCCGGGCCGAAGGCGCTCGCCCGCCGCGACGCCGCGGTGCGCCAGTTCACCGGCTTCCTCGACGCCGGCCGGGCGGAGACCTCGATCGAGCTGCCGGGGATCACCGCCCTCTCGCTCGCCGGCGGCGTCAACGAGCTGCTCTACAGCGAGATCCTGCACGGCGCCTCCTCCCGCCTGCCCAGCCGCCTGCCCGACCTGATGTTCTGGATCACGCTGCCGTTTCTCGGTCCCGAGGGTGCCGCCGAGGAGCGCGAGCGGACGCGCCTCTCGATGCTCGAGGGCTGATCGCGGGCGAGCAGCGCTCCTTTTCGCCCCGGCGCGGGTTTAGGTAGTGCCGGGGCGGGCAGTCTCGTCACCGGCGGGATCTTTCAAGGCTTCCTACCCGCCGGGCCCGGAAGGGCTCGGCCATGCAAAGGAGAGAGAACTCATATGCGCAGGAAAGCGATGGTCGTGCTCGCCCTCAGCGCGGCGCTGGCGGTTGGCGCCGCGGCGATCGCAAACGCGGCCGCCACCAGGATCAGAGCCGGCAACCTGGTTCTCACCTTCGGCGGCGCGGCGATCCCGAAGAAGCTGCCGCGGCACCACTACGCGCCGGCGAAGACGCTGATCTTCGGCAAGGTCGCGACCTCCGACGGCACCCACCCGTCGGCCCTGCGCGAATCGGTCGTCGACATCGACAAGGACGTCCGCGTCGACCCCCGCGGCCTGCCGGTCTGCAAGCCCGGCCAGCTCACGGCTCGGAACACGAAGAAGGCGATACAGGTCTGCGGCAAGAGCAGGATCGGCTCGGGCATCGCCCACGCGGAGATCGCCTTCCCCGAACAGAAGCCGATCGAAGTGACCAGCCCGATCACGGTGTTCAACGGCGGCGGCAACGCCCGGCGCTCGAAGGTGCTGATCCACACCTTCATCACGATCCCGGTGCCGGCGGCGATCGTCACCCAGGTGACGCTGCGCAAGCGCGGCAGCGGCATCCACGCGATCGCCAAGATCCCGGTGATCGCCGGCGGCAGCGGCTCGGTGCTGGACTTCAGGTTCAAGCTCGGCCGCACCTTCCGCTTCCGTGGCCAAAAGCGCTCTTGGGCGATGGCGCGCTGCCCCGACGGCGTGTTCCGGGTGAAGACCCCGAAGACGGTGTTCAAGAACGAAGCCAAGGTGGAAGGCGTCTCGCCGCAGACCGTGCTGCGCGGCGGCCTCGCCGTCCCCTGCAAGCCGGGGCGCGGCTAGAAAGCACCCTGCTGCTAGCTTTGCAGCGGGATTTCAATGGCTTTTCGACGGCCGCGGCTCAAACGGGCAGGGCCAAAAAGGAGAGAAGAGAATGCGTAGAAAGCTGATGCTGGGGCTGGCCATCGCGGCCGTGCTCTCGCTGGGCGTGACCGCGATGGCGAGCGCCCTGACCAAGACGACCCTGCGGGCAGGCAACCTGGTCGTCACCTTCGGCGGCGGCACCTCGCCGGCGAAGCTGCCGCGCAAGAGCTACGCCCCCGTGACGACGACGATCTTCGGCAAGGTCAAGACCACCGACGGGACGCACCCGTCGGCCTTCCGCGAAGCGATCGTCGACATCGACAAGGACGTCAAGGTCAACCCGAAGGGGTACCCGGTCTGCAAGCCCGGCCAGCTGACCGCCCGCAACACGCAGAAGGCGCTGCAGGTCTGCGGAAAGTCGAAAGTCGGCCAGGGCATCGCCCACGCCGAGATCGCCTTCCCCGAACAGAAGCCGATCGAAGTGACCAGCCCGATCACCGTGTTCAACGGCGGCGGCAACGGCCGCAGGGCCAAGCTGCTGATCCATACCTTCATCACGATCCCGGTGCCGGCGGCGATCGTCACCCAGGTGACGATCACCAAGAAGGGCACCGGCGTGCACACGATCTCGAAGATCCCGGTGATCGCCGGCGGCAGCGGCTCGGTGCTGGACTTCAGGTTCAAGCTCGGCAAGGTCTTCCGCTACAAGCGCAAGAAGGTCGGCTTCTTCGAAGCCCGCTGCCCGGACGGCGTCTTCAAGGTCAAGGCCTCGAAGGTTCTGTTCAAAAACGAAGCCAAGGAGGAAGGCGTCGCCGCGGCGACCAACCTCAGGGGCGGGCTCGCGGTTCCCTGCAGGCCGAAGGGCTGAGGGTCGCGACACGCGGGCGCCCGCGCCAGGGCGGGCGCCGAGGAAAGGGGGCGGCTCCGGCCGCCCCTTTTTCGTGCCCTATTCGCCCCGCTGTTCGAAGCTGTGCTGGTAGGCGGTCTTCGGGCCGCCGCCGTAGATCGGCTCGAACGGGCCCTGCGCTTCGCAGCCGGGGGCGGGGACTTCGGCGGAGTCGTCGGCGCCGGCGAGGGCGAAGCGCTTGAGGCGTTCGAAGAACTGGGCGGCCCTGGTCTTCTTGCCTTCTTCGCCCAGCGTCTTTTCGTGTTCCTCCTGGCTTTCGACCCGTTCGTAGAAGGCCGGGTCTTCGGGGACGTTCGCGCCGAGGTGGACGGTCGGGCCGGAGCTGCACTGGGCGGTGTGGAAGTTGCGCAGGCCCTTCGCCAGGCGGCTGGAGGCGCCGGGGTGCGGGTAGGCGTTGTTGCGGTTGGTCTTCAGCCTGCCTTCGGTGCTGGCCGCCAGCGATTCCGGCCCGAAGGGGCCGAGCACGCGCAGGAAGTGGATCTGTTCGCCGTTGGGCAGTAGGTAGACGCCCTTGCTCGACGCCGCGACGTTGCCCAGCAGGGCGGCGGTCTCGCGCTTGTAGAGGCCGAGCCCGGTGAGCAGCGGGTTGAGGTTGCGCAGGAACGGGTCGACCGCCCGCAGCAGCACCGGGAAGTCGCTGCGCAGGAAGCGGCGCAGCGAGCCGAGCCCGTTGGGCGCGCGGCTGATCACCGGTTCGAGCCCTTCGAACAGACCCTTGGCCTGGGGAGCGAGGCGCGAGAAGGCGATCAGCGTCGGCGAGAGCTGTTTCGCGGCCGGCACGAGCTGGCGGGCCAGCGGGTCCGCGTTCAGCGCGAACGTCTTCAGCCGGTCGAAGGTCAGGCGCTGCTCGTCCTCGAAGGTCGGGAAGGCGCGGAACAGCGCTTCGATGTCGCGGCTGCGCGTCGCGGTCGTGCTGAAGACGGCGTTCGAGTTGCGGATCAGGCTCGCCAGCTGGCCCTGCCGGCCGCGCAGCGCGCGGAGGGTCGTCGTGCCGTTGCGGAACAGCTGCCGCACGGCGAGCCGCTGCGTGTCGAGCACGCGGAAGAGCCGGTCGAATTCGGTGAAGGCGGGGTCGAGCTCGCCGAACGCGGTCGACAGCGCGGAGCCCCGGCCGGCGATCGCCGTCGCCCCTTCCCGCATCCATTCCTGGAAGGCGCGGCGCGTCGGCCGGTCGAAGGTGCGGAAGATCTCGTCGAGCTGCACCGATTCGGCGACGTTGGCCCGCGGCAGCGCTTCGCCGTCGTGCAGGGTCGGCCCGTCGCTGTTGCCGGGCGTCAGTTCCACGTAGGTCTCGCCCAGCAGCGTCTTCGTGCGCAGGATCGCCCGCGTGCCGCTCGGCAGCGGCGCGTACTTGTTGTCGATGTGGATCGAGGCCCGCGCCCGCTTGCCGTCGGGCGACTCTTCGATCGTCTGCACCTTGCCGACCGAGACGCCGGAGATCCGCACGTCGGACTGTTCGGCGAGCTGCGTCGCCTCCTCGAAGGGGACCTGGAGTTCGTAGGGCTTCGCCTTGAACGGCGTCGGGCCGCCGAAGGTGATCCAGAGGAAGAGCAGGATGCCGAAGCACGACAGGGCGAAGCCGGCGATGACCAGGAGCTGCGCGGTGCTGGGGGCCTTCTTGCTCATCTATTCGCCACCCGATCCGGTGCCCGGCCCGCATTCCGGCCCGTTGGGCCCGGATTCGGGGTCCCTGGGTATCGACGGGAGTTCCGACGGCTTCGGGGCCTGGAGGCTCTGCAGGAGGGTATTGATGTAGGGCTTCAGCGGCGCGACGCCGTAGGCGAGGTAGGAGGCGGTGCAGGTGAGCATCACCAGACCGCGGCCGATCGGCCCGCGCGAGTCCGTCAGGTTGAAGCTCGCGTTGATGTCGTGGTTGAGCCACGGCAGGTAGAAGAGGAAGCTCTGCCTGCTGCCCTTCGGCTTGTAGGCGAGCACGTTGAGGAAGCTGTTCAGCGCCCCCAGCGAGGTGCCGAATTCGCTCACCGAGGTGTCGATCCCGGAGGCCCCTTCGTTGAGGTGGCCGAGCACCGGGCGGATCTGCCGCGTGAACGGCCTCACCTGATCGCGGATCGGCGCGGTCGTCTGTTCGAAGAGCTGCTCGTTGGCCTTGAAGGCCGGCACCGAGGCCTGCGCCTGCGGGATCAGCCCGAGCAGCGCCGGCCGCGATGCTTCGGAGAAGCGGTTGGAGGCGACGAGCGCCGAGTTCAGCGCCGCCAGGGTCGAGGGGAACTCGCGCAGCGATTCCTGCAGCGAGGCCTGCTGGTTGGCGAAGTTGCCGAGCGCGTCCTTGGAGGAGGTGACGAAGCGTTCGATCTCGGAGTCGTGGCGCGCCAGTTCCTCGGTCAGCAGGCGGAAGTCGTGGATCGTGCGGGCGAGCGCGACGCGGCGGCCGGCGACCGCGCGGTTGAGCTTGGCGACGTAGTTGGAGAACGGCTCGAGGCGGCGGAAGGCGTTGCCGAGCTGGCGCCCGCGACCGCCGATCCCCTGCGCCCCGCCGGCGACGAGCAGCTGGATGTAGCGCTGCGTGTCGGTGTCGAGCTGGGAGAGGAAGGCCTCGAACTGGATGCTCGGTTCGGTCTGCGAGAGCGGAAAGCGGTGGCCGGCTTCGACGTGCCTGGCGCCGCTGCCGGGCGAGATCTCCACGGTCATGTCGTTGAGGTTGGTTTTCGGCCGCAGCAGCAGCTGCGCGTTCGGGTGGATCAGGTCGAGGTACTTCGGCTCGACCTGCATGCCGACGACGGCGTGCCCGTCTTCGAGTTCGACCGAGTCGATCTTGCCGACCTGGATGCCGGCGATCACCACCGCCTGGCCCTGACCCGGCGTGACCGCCTGGGCGTCGCTGAAGTCCGCCGTCAGGTGGACGAAGTCTTCGCCGACGAACGGCGCCCACGAGGGCAGCGAGGCCTTCTGCTGGGTGAAGATCCACAGCGTCATCACGATCGCCACCACGGTCAGCAGGGCGATCGCGACCGTGTCCTTGCTGCGCCCCCGCGCCTGCCGCGAGAGCGTGGCGCGGAAGTGCTGCCAGCGGCCGACGTGGGGCTCGCGCTCGCTCACGGTTCCTGCGCTTTCAGGCTCGGCGCCGCCACCTGGCCGAGCGGGCCGTTGACGTCGGGGGCCGGCTGGGTGGCGCAGCGCACCTGCGGCTTCTTCGGGGGGCGCCCGCCGAGCCGCGGCTGGCGGCCGAGCGGCGCTTCGATCGTGCGCGCCCAGTTCTCCTTGTCGGTGGTCAGGTTGCCTTTCGGGCTCTTCTGGCCGACCAGGACCTTGCCGCCGCCCGGTTGCAGGGAGAGGAACTGGCCGTTGCCGTCGAGGTTCTGCCCCCAGCCGGCGAAGTCGGCCAGGTAGTAGAAGAACTCGCGGTAGTTGGGCCCGGTTTCGAACTGGTCGTGGATCGTCTGGTCGCCGGTCGGCACGAAGACCCTGCTGTTGCAGAGGCTGATCCGGTTGATCTGCGGGATCGTGTTGGCGGCGCCCTGCTGGCTCGCGCCGGTCAGCGGCGGCGTCGATTCCTCGAGCAGCCGCGCGACGCCGGCGGCCTCGCGGCCCGAGAGCAGCGGCCGCGCCTGCGCCAGCCACGGCTTCGCCGCCGAGATCAGCGCCGGCAGCTCGGCCACGGCGGGCCGGAACTCGATCGCCCAGGCGCGCAGCGGCGGCAGCGCGCGGTTGAGGCTGACCAGCGAGCGGCGCCCGATCCGCAGCGTCGGCGCCAGGCGCTGCACGGTCTTCGCCAGGTTCCCCGACTGCGCCGCCAGGGCGCCGGTGAAGGTGTCGAAGTTGACGATCAGCCCCTGCAGGTCGGCCTCGCGGCGCGCCAGGGCGCCGAAGCTGCGCCCGGCGCTCGCCACCAGGCGCGAGAGGTCCTTCGGGCTGGTGCCGAGGAACGCGTTGGTCACCTGGGCGCTGTAGCGGCCGGCGTCGCCGCCGTACTTGAGCGCCCCGTTCAGCCCTTCGGCCCCCGTCTTCCCTTTCACCTGGGGCAGCTGGGTCGCGTCTTCGGCGGCCGTCGGCTTGTGCGTCAGCGCTTCGCCGTAGCTCTCCAGCAGGCGGCTGAGGTCGGCGCGCACGGGCGACTGCAGCGCGGTGAGGATCTGGTCGAGCTGGATCGCGGTCGAGGTGCGGCTGACCGGGATCGTGCCGCCGCTGTCGAGCTCGGGCGCGCTCGGGCTGCCGGGCCTGAGGTCGACGAAGAAGTTCCCCTCGAGGAAGATCCGCGGCCGGATCTCGGCGAAGGCGTCGTCGTGGATCGGGCGGCCGCTGCCGTCGACGGTGAAGGTCACCCTCGTGTTGTCGCCGTCGCGGTTGGTCGAGATCACTTTGCCGACGTCGACGCCGGCGATCCGCACCGGCGAGTTGGTGGCGATCTTGACCCCGTTGGAGAAGGTCGCGTTGAGCGTGTAGCCGTAGCCGGTGAAGGGCACGTGTTTGGTGAACGCCAGGTAGGGCCCGATCGTGAAGACGAGGATGAAGACGATCGCGATCGTCGCGTTGCTCGGCCGCCACTTGACGCGGCTGTCCGTCGCCCCGGCCCTGGTGTCTCTCTCCGGCAGGCGTCCCACTATTCTTCGTTCCTCGTGCTCTTGCCCCACAGTTCGGGGGCGCGTCCGATGATCGTCTTGCCCTTCGTGTAGCGCTCGTTGCCCGCTTCGCAGACGCCGTTCTGGCCGGTCTGCGGATAGGGGTTGAAGTGCAGGTGGTTCTTCAGGTTCGGCCCGTCCGCCGGCGCGGCGGAGGGGCCCGACTCGGCGTCGGGGCCGCTGGGCGCCTCGAAGGAGATCGCGCTGAGCCAGTTGCCTTCGCCGTTGCCCTGGCCGAAGGCGCTGGCGAGCTGCTGGAAGACCAGCGTCAGGTAGTTGCAGGTCGTCTGCGCCGGGGCGATGTACTTGATCGACGGCGCCAGCACTTCGTTCGTGTCGATCAGCAGGTCGAGGCCGTTGAACACGCCGGGGGCGCTCTGGAAGTCGAGCAGCGCTTCCGCCGTCGGCGTCAGCTGCTGGTAGAGGCGCGGCGAGCGGTTGAGCGCCGGGATGCCGGCCCGCAGCGCCGCTTCGATCGTCGGCGAGGTTTCGCCCAGCGCCTTCGCGCCGGGCTTGAACGCGGTGAAGAAGCGGCCGGTGTCGCGCAGGAAGGGCCGCAGCGCGGGCAGGTCCGCGGTGACCGATTCGAGCGTCGGCGGCCCTTTGACGATCGTTTCCTGGATGTAGGGGCGGGAGACGCGGGCGAAGGCGGCGAAGGTGCGGTCGAGCGCGACGAACATGCTCGCCTGCTGCTCGGCGACCGGCGCGACGGTCGCCGAGAGATCCTCGAGCGCTTCCCAGAAGTGGCCGAAGCGGGTGCTCGGCCGGACCAGGTCGCGCAGCACGGGCTGGCCGCTTTCGACCAGCCCGCGGAGCGCCCCGATCGCGCTGTTGATCTGCGGCCCGCGGCCGGCGAAGGCGTTGCCGTAGCCGGCGCTGTTGCGCTGGACCGCGGTCCGCGTCTTCGCGTCGAACATGTCGAAGAACTGGTCGATGTCGACCGGTTCGGGGCGCGCCGCCGAGAGCGGGATCGTTTCCCCCGCCTGCAGGCCGCGCGGCGAGTCGCCGGGGATGATCTGCAGGTACTTGAGCCCGAGCGGCGATTTGGGCCGGATGATCATCGTCGAGTTGGCGGGGATCGGTTCGGCGCTCTTGTCGAGGCTGAGGCTGAGTTCGGCGACGACGCGGCCGGTGCTCAGCTGCACCGGCTTGACTTCCCTGACCACGCCGACCCGCGAGCCGCCGATCCGCACCTCGTTGTTGTCGACCAGGGCGTTCGCGTTCGGCACCCGCGCCTTGAGGTCGTAGGTGGAGACGAAGGGCAGCCCGTTGTTGGCGTTGTAGGCGAGGAAGACGGCGACGATCACGACCAGCACGGTGACCGCGCCGACGATCGCCGGGCTGCTCGCCACTCCCTGTATGCCGCCGCGGTTCCTCATGGGCCCAGGAGATAGTCGAGGAGCGCGCGGTCGGAGGAGGTCGTCGCCCCGGCCTTCGCGCCGAGCTGTTCGCTTTCGCCCAGCGAGGGCGCTCCGGCGCCGGGCGCCGGCTGCGCCCGCCCGGGCGCCACCGGCCGCGGCTCGACCGGCGCGACGCTGCTCGCGGTGCCGCCGTTTTCGCCGCCGAGCCTTTCGCTCAGGCGCTCGAAGAGCCGCGAGGCCGCCGCCTCGGAGGTCGTCGCCGTCGCGTTCAGGCCGTTGTAGTTGGACGAGCAGCCGCTGGTCGGCGAGACGACGTAGTCGACGCAGTTGGTGAGCGTCACCAGGGTGCGGGTGAAGTGGCCGTACTTGTCGAATTCGTTGGTCGCGCCGGCGCTGTTGTAGATCAGGTCGGCGATCCCGTTGAAGCCGCCGGTCTTGCGCGTGCTGACGAGGAATTCGGCCAGTTCGGAGACCGGGGTCGCGCCGGTGCTGCCCAGCTCGGCGGCCTTCTTCACGACCGGGTCGGCGGCGCGGATCTTCGGCCCGGCGGTTTCGCCGTTGGCGCCGAGCGACTTCAGCGAGACCGTCGAGGCGGCCGAGAACGGGGTCAGCGCCCGGGTGGCCCTGGTCAGCGACGGCGCCGCCTTCGCCAGCGATTCGGAGACCGGCGTCCCCGCCTTGGAGAAGTATTCGAGGCTGCCCATCGTCTGGCGCAGCTCACGCAGGAAGGCCGGCAGCTTGCGCAGCGACGCTTCCACGTCGGCGCCCTTTTCGGCGCTCGCCTGGCCGGCGGCGCCGGCGTTGGAGAAGAAGCCCGCGACGCTGCGCCGCTCGCGCGAGAGCGGCCCGAGGATCTTCTCGGAGTCGGCGGAGAGCTGGGCGAGCTGCTTGCGCTGGGCGCTGAGGATGCCGAACACCCGGTCGGCGTCGCGCAGCACCGGGTTCGCCCGCTTGACCACTTCCTCGAGGTCTTCGCCGCGGCCGGCGAGGCCGGCGCCGAGTTCGTTGAGGATCAGGCGGAAGCGCTGCACGTAGGTCAGCTGGTTGATGTTGTTGACCAGGTCGGGGTCGACGCTGGTGCTGTTGTTCTCGAACGGCAGCAGGTACTGGCCGGCCCCCGGCTCGCCGTCTTCGATCTTGCGCAGCGGCGGCGGCGGCTTCGAGCCCGGGGCGCGCGGCAGGGTCGGCCGGCAGTCGACGAACTTCTCGCCGATCAGCGACTGCGGCCGGATCAGGCAGGAGGCGTCGCGGCGGAAGTCCTGGAAGCCGGGGTCGGTGATCTTCATCGCGATCACCGCTTTGCCCGGCACGGCCACCGGCTTGCCGTCCTTGTAGCCGTCGACCTCGCCCGGCATCGTCACCCCGACCGATTCGATTTCGCCCACGGTCGCGCCCGCCACCCGCACTTCCTCGCCGGAGACCATGAAGCCGCCGCTGTCGAAGATGCCGCGGACCACGTAGCCGTTGCCGCCGCCACCGCCGGCGAGCAGCAGAACGACGACCACGACCGCGGCGACGATCGCCCCGGGGACCAGCCAGCGCCTCATGGTGAGTCCCCCGGGCTGCATTCGGACGTGCTGACGGCCGAGCCCGCGAAGGGCGGGTCGACGAACGGGTTGGAGCCGTCGGACGCGGACTGGGTGGCGCCGCCCGGGCAGGGCCGCCGGGCGCCGGCGGAGCCGCCGAAGGCGTCGTACTGTTCGCTCGGCTCGGTCGGTTCCAGTTCGCCGCTTTCGCCGTCGCGCCTGAAGATGTTGAAGGCGAGCTGGGCGCGCGCGTAGTGGCCGTTGCCGTCGTAGTAGCCGGTGATCTGGCCGAGCCTGCCGAAGCCGTTGAAGATGTCGGGCGTGTAGCTGCGGGCGAAGTTCAGCGTCGGCTGGAACGCTTCGATCCCCGCTTCGGCGTGCGGGAAGGCGGTCGAGGCGCGTTCCTGGACGAGCGGCAGGAACTTCAGCGCTTCGGCGGTGTCGTTGGCGAAGCCCTTTCGCCTGGTGCTGAGGCGCAGGTTCCTGAACACGGGCACCGCTTTGGAGAGCACCGGCCGCAGTTCGGCGAGGAACGGCGCCAGGTTCCTCGTCGCCGGCTTCGCCGTTTCGACCAGCGGGTCGAGGTCGTCGAGCGCGGCGCGCAGGTTGACGAAGGTCGTGTTCGCCTGGCGCATGAACGGCGGCAGCGCCCGCAGGCTCTGGTCGAGCGCTTCGTTCTGGGAGGCGATCGCGCCGAAGGCCTGGCTGGCGTTGGAGATCGCGCTGGAGAGCTGCTCGCCGCGCTGGGCGACGGCGGTGGAGAGCTTGCTGGAGCTGACGACGAAGCGTTCGAGCAAATGCTGGTCGGCGTTCAGTTCGCCGACGAAGGCGCCGGTGCGGTTGAGCGCCGGCCCGAAGTACTGGTACGTCCTGTTCGCGTCCTCTCCGCGGCCGCGGAACTGCGTCGCGTTGCCGCGCACGAACTGGCCGAGCGCCCGCCGCACCGGGTCCGGGAAGGTGTTGAGGAACTGGTCGAGGTCGACCTCCGTGGTCGTCGAGCCGAGCCCCAGGGTCGCGCCTTCTTCGAGCGCCGGGTTGCTGTTCGGCCCCGGGCTGAGCGAGATGTAGTGGTTGGCGACGCCGGAGAGCGAGGTGGCGCGGATCGTCGCCGTCGTCCCCTCGTGCAGCTGCTGTTCGGAGCTGATCTCGATTTCCGCCAGGTTGTCGTCGGTCAGCTCGATGCTTTCCACCGAGCCGACCGGCTCGCCGCCGATCAGCACCTGGTTGTCGGGCACGAGCTGGGCGGCGTTCTGGAAGACCAGCTTGTACCTGTGCCCGCCGCCGCCGCTGAAGATGACCACGGCGAGCGCGATGACGACGATCGCCAGGCCGGCGATCGCGGCGATCCGCGCGGGCGTGACTCCCCGGGCTTTCGCCGGCCCTTTCTCCTCGCCTGACGGATTAGCAGCCACGGATCGTCGCTCGATGTCCCCCGCCTCCATACAGAGGACCAGCGGGGAAATCGTATCCGAGCGGTCAGCCGCCAAGCTCGCGGGCGCGCCTGGCTTAACTCGAAGTCAACGCGCTTCGGGCCGCGCCGCGGGCGCCGCTCAGACGTTCAGCCGCGGCAGCGCCCGCCCGAGCGGCCGCGGCAGCCACCAGACCCGGTCGCCCAGCAGCAGCATCAGCGCCGGCAGCAGGACGATGCGGACGACGGTCGCGTCGAGCAGCACGGCGACCGTGAGCCCGACCCCGAGCTGGCTGACGGTGGCGATCGAGGCGCCGGCGAAGGCGACGAAGACCGCCATCATGATCGCCGCCGCGCCGGTGATCACCCGCGCCGTCCGCTGCAGGCCGAACTCGATCGCGGCGGCGTTCTCGCCGTGGCGGTCGTAGTGCTCGCGCATCCGCACGAGCAGGAAGACCGCGTAGTCGATCGAGAGCCCGAAGACGACGCCGAAGATCGCCGTCGCGCCGACCGCGTCGACGTAGCTGTGGCCGCCCAGCGGCCAGTCTTCGGGCAGGTTGAAGAGCAGCGTCAGCACGCCGAAGGCGACCGCGACGGTCGCCAGGTTGAGCGCGACCGCGATCGCCGCCAGCGGCAGCGCCCGCAGCACGAGGACGAGGACGAGGAAGGTCGCGAGCGCGATCGCCGCGATCACGTAGGGGATCCGCTCGCGGGTGACGCGGCTGTAGTCGTTGAGCTGCGCGGGGCCGCCGGCGACGCCGGTCCGCAGGCCGGCTTCGCGGCCGAGCGTCGCGGCCTCGCGATCCAGCCGCCTGTTGAGCGCGATCGAGCCCGGCGAGTTGAAGGTGTAGTTCGAGATCACGAGGATCGCCGCCGCCTGGCCGCCGCCGTTCAGGTCGACCACTTCCGCCGCCCGCTCGCGGGTCCGCGGCCGGGCCCCGTCGAGCGCCGAGAGGACGAAGTAGCCGGAGTCGAAGATGCCCGGCGTCGCCCGCCGCGCGCGCCGCGCCCTGCGCTTCAACGAGGCCGAGCTCGAGAGCACCCGCACGGTCGCCCGGCGCAGGCCGGCCTGCAGCGGGTAGGACTCGCCGTAGCCGCGGGCGAGGTTCTCTTCCAGCGCGGTCGCGCCGTTGCGGATCGCGCCGATCCCGCCCGCCAGCGCGGTCGCGCCGGCGCCGAGGCGGGCGACGCCGTCCTGCAGCCCGGAGGCGGCGCGGGCCAGCCGGGCCGAGCCGTGGGCGAGCTTCTTGCCCGCTCCCTCGAGCTTCCGCAGGCCGTCGGAGAGGCGCTTCGCCCCCTTGCTCATCTTCTTCACGAGCGCCACGCCGGAGACCAGCCAGTCGGTCACCTGCTTCGCTTCTCCGGCGTCTTCGAGCAGGGTCGACTGCAGCGCGGCGAGCGCGGGGGGCAGCTCGCCCGCCGCGTCGAGCGCCTTCCTCGTCGCGTCCAGCGCCGGCTCGTATTCGGGGTCTTCGGAGCCGACGGTCATCGCTTCAAGCCGTTCGAGCGCCGTCTTCAGCTGCGCTTCGGCTTCTTCGGCCGGCGGCTGCAGCCCCGGCACGGTCTGCTTCGACGCTTCGTTGAGCGACTTCTGCAGCCGCCGCGAGCGCCGCAGCGCGTTGCGGTTCAGGTTCGGGACGAGGCTCTGCAGGGCGAACTTGAGGTTGAGCCCGGCGAGCGAGGCCCGGTGCTGGGCGCCGGCGAGGCGCCGCGTGCCGTCGGCGAAGGTGCGCAGCGCCGCCACCGCGCGTTCGCTGCCCGCTTCGGCCTGCGCGAGGCCGGCCACCAGGGCCTGCGCGCCGTCCTGCGCCCTGCCCGAGCCCTGCGCCAGCAGCCCGGCGCCGTAGCTCGCCCGGGAGATGCCGCCGCGCAGCTGCGCCACCCCGGAGGCCGCCCGCCCGAGGTTGCGGCCGAGGCGGGTCAGCTGCGCCAGCGGGCCCGCTTCGCCGCCCGCCGCGAGCAGCGCGCTCGCCTGGCGCAGCGGCCTCACCGCGCGCGAGACCTGCGCCGGACCGACCACCGCCTGGACGCCGGGCTGGGCGGCGATTTCGCGCTGCCAGCGGCTCAGCACCGCGAGCCGGTGGGGTTCGGTGACGGTGCCCCGGTCGGCGGCCGCGACGACGACGAAGGGGGCGTCGTAGCCCGGCCCGATCGAGCGCTCGATCAGCTCGAAGTCCCTCCGCGCCGGGTCGTCCCGGGCGAGCTGCGTCTGGCTCGGCGGCCCGGTCTTCAGACCGAGCGCCGGCACGGCGAGCAGCAGCAGGACGAGCCCGATCGCGATCGCCACCGGGGCCGGCCGGCGCAGGGCGGCGCCGACCAGCGCCATCAGGCGCGAGCCCCCCTCGCCGGGCGCCGGGCCGATCCGCCAGCGGTCGACGTTCGTCCCCAGCAGGGTGAGCACGGCGGGCCCGAGGACGGTCGCGACGAGCACGCTGAGCGCCACCACCAGCACCAGCGTCGCCGCCAGCGAGCCGAGCAGCGAGCCGGGCACGATGAAGAAGGCGACCAGCATCGAGAGCATCAGCGTGCTGCCGGCGAAGACCGTGGTGCGCCCGGCGGTGCGCCGCGTCGCCCGCGCGGCGGCGCGCGGCGCCGTCCCGCCCGCGAGCTCTTCGCGGAAGCGCGAGACCATCAGCAGCGCGTAGTCGACGCCGAGCGCCAGCCCCATCATCGTGCAGACGGTGAGCGCGAAGGCGTCGACGCTGAACCAGTTCGTGGCGATCGCCAGCAGGCCGCGCGAGCTGATCACGGTGACGGCGCCGAAGGCGAGCGGGATCGCGGCCGCGACCGGCGAGCGGAAGACCAGCAGCAGGACGACCAGCAGGATCGGCAGGGCGATCAGCTCGCCGCGCTGGGTGGCGGCGACCGAGTCGTCCTGGATCGCCCGGGAGAGGGTCGCGTAGCCGGTCTGCGTCCAGCGGACCGGCGGCCGCGTGTTCTCCGCGAGCGCTTCGTTCAGTTCCGGGACCGTGTCGTCGACCGCCTCGTCGATGCCGACGTGGAAGTCGGCGATCACGATCGCGCGGCGCGGGCCGGGGCGCAGCCGCCGCACCGGGCCCCGGTCCCAGGGCGAGAGCGTGGTCACGGTCGGACTGCTGCGGCGCAGCGCTCGGACGACGCGCGGGCCCTGCCGGTCCAGCTGGTCGGCGGGGCCGCGCAGCAGGATCACGAACGGGGCGCTGGGTCCGAAGTGCTCGCGCAAGAGGTGCGTCGCCCGGGCGGACTCCGAGCCCGGGATTTCGAGGCTGGTCGGGCTGAGCTTGCCCTCCACCCCGGCGCCGAGGACTCCGAGGACGGCCAGCAGCGCCAGCGAGAGCGCGAGCACGCGTCGCTCGCCGCGCCCTTTTCCCCTGCTCCTCCGCGAGGCCACCCTGCTAGTTTGGCTGCTGGGGACTACGGACGGGGGGTTTGGATGCGGAAGACTCTGTTAAGGACGCTGGTCGCGCTGGCGGCGCTGAGCCTGCTGAGCGCCGGAGCGGCGGAGGCGATCAAGCTGCGCATCGGCAACATCGTGATCGTCGGCGACGGCGGCTTCTCGCCGCGCACGCTGCCCAAGCACCGCAACGCGCCGATCAAGCTGTTCGGCCACGCGACCTTCAAGACGGTCGACGGGACCCGTCCCTCGCCGCTGCGCACGCTGACGCTCGAATTCGACAAGCACGGCGCCGTCGAGACGCGCGGCCTGCCCAAGTGCACGCGGCAGAAGCTGGTCGCGACGACGACGCGGGTGGCGCGCAGGCACTGTCGCGGAGCGATCGTCGGCAAGGGCTTCGGCACGGCCCTGATCGAGCTGCCCGAACAGCGCGGCATCGAAGCCTCCTCGCCGCTGACCCTGTTCAACGGCCCGGTCAAGCACGGCAACCCGACCGTGCTCGGCCATGCCCACCTGGACTACCCGGCGCCGACCACCTACGTGATCTCGATCGAGATCCAGAAGGTCCGCCACGGCCGCTACGGCTTCAAGACCGTCGCCGAATTCCCCAAGATCGTCAACGGATACGGTTCGCCGACCTCGGGCCGCCTGACGATCGGCCGCGAATGGAAGTGGCACGGGAAGCGCCTCAGCTACGCCAACGCGCGCTGCGCCGACGGCCGCCTGCAGGCGAAAGCCGAGTTCACCTTCGAAGACGGCAGCTTCGTCCAGGGCACCGTCTTCAAACCCTGCAAGGTGCGCAGGTAGGCCTGCCGCCCCGGGCCGGGCGCTAGCCTGAATCCGAGGATCATGAGGGGGAGAATTCTTCTTCTGTCGGCACTGACTCTGGCCGTAGTGGGGGTGGCGGGGATCGCCGACGCCGCGACCGTGCGGGTCGGGACGTTGGTGGTGCACGCCGACGGTGGGTTCGAGCCGCGGGTGCTGCCCAGGCGGAAGTTCGCGCCGATCCGGTTTCAGGGGTACGGGCAGATCAGGGAGACGGACGGGTCGGCGCCGCCGCCGCTCGAGCACGTGAAGATCGACTTCGACCGCGACGGGCGGCTGACGACCGCCGGGCTGCCGACCTGCCCCGTGAGCAGGCTCGAAGGCGCGACCACCGCGCAGGCCCGGCAGCGCTGCGGCCGGGCGATCGTCGGCACGGGGCACGTCGCCGCCACCGTCTCGCTCGCCGGCCTCGCCCGGTTCGGCCTGAGGGTCCCGCTGACCCTGTTCAACGGCCCGCGCCGTGGCGGCCACCCGACCGTGCTCGGACACGCCCGAGCGCCCTTCCCGCTCTCCGAGACCTACGTGATCGTCGCCCCGATCGAACGGATCCGCAACCACGTCTACGGCTACCGCAGCGAGTTCGACGTGCCGAAGATCGCCGGCGGCTTCGGCGCCCTGACCCGCATCGACGCGAAGATCGGCCGCCGCTACCGCTTCCGCGGCCGGCGGCGCAGCTACGTCTCGGCCCGCTGCTCGGACTACGTCCTGCAGACCCGCGGCTTCTTCTCCTTCGCCGACGGCACGGTGATCTACGGCGACGCCTTCAAGTCCTGCACCCCCCGGCCCTGAGCGTCGGGCCGATCCGACCCCGGGCCAACCCCGCCGTCTTCCTATACTTGCCGCTCCCGGGCCGTTAGCTCAGCTGGTAGAGCAGGAGACTCTTAATCTCAAGGTCGCAGGTTCGAACCCTGCACGGCCCACTCGTTCGTCCATCGGTCGGGCGCCCGCACACCCCGGCCGCTCGCCGTCCGCAGGAATCCTTCCGCGCCCCGGTCCGCTTGCTTTCGCCCGGAAATGTCCCTACACTGTCCCAGCGGTGTCTCGCTACTGAGACAGAAGGGAGATCGTGACGCCGACTCTGACACCTGAGCAGCGACTGGGCCACGCCGATCGGGAGCTGCAGGACCTGAAGGACAGCTTCGTTGAGGCGATCGGCCGACTCGATGAGGAGCATCATCTCGACAGCTCTTTCCACGAGCGCCTGGAGAGCATCGAGCGTCGCCTGCGTGAGCTCAGGCGCGGGCTGCGCCTGGACGACCTCGACAAGGCGCAGATCGCCGAGTTTCACGACGCCCTCTGGGAAATCAAGGACCTGATCGACGAAAGGGAAGGCTCCTACGATCTCGACACCGTCGATCGCCTGCTGATCTCGATCGAGCGGGTGCGCCACGTGATCAGAGATGCGCTCGACGAGCACGTGGCCGGCGCGCCCGAGGACGCGGCGCTTGCGATTCAGGAGTTGAGGGAGTGGCTGCCGGGCACCTCAATGGAGACCCTCGGAGAGCTGGTCGGGGTGAATCGAAAGACCCTGTCTCGGTGGAAGAAGTCCTCGCGCGCCGCACCGCGGCGGCTCCAGCTGGTGGCAAGGCTCGTCGCCGTGCTGAGGCACAATTGGACGGAAGAGGGGATCATCGCCTGGTTCGTCCGAGCGCGGCGGGATCTCGGCGGGCGGAAGCCGCTCAGCCTGCTCGACGACCCCCTGGCCGAAGAGGGGTTGATGGCGGCGGCGAGGTCGAGCAGGTCCCAGGATGCCGACTAGGGAACTGCCGCCCCACGTCCGGGTCGACCGCGTCGTCTACCGGGCGACCAGCTATGACGTGCCGGTCCGCGTGGCGGAGAACAGGCGGGCGGGTCGCTGGAACTTCGCCCGCGGCGGGACCGTCCAATACACATGCCTCGACACGGAGGCCCCCTTCGCGGAGATGCTCCGGCACGAGGACCTGCGAACGGAGGTCGAGGCGGCCATGTTCCGGACCACTCTGTGGCAGCTGCGGGTGAACGAGGGGGTCGTGGTCGACTACAGCACCTTCGAGAAGGCAGAGGCGGCGGGCTTCTCGCCCGAGGCGCTGGTCGACGACGACTACGGAGCCTGCCAGAAGGAGGCGCAACGCCTGTTCGGCCTCGGCGCGGGCGGGGTGCTCAGCCCCTCGGCGGCGCTGCCGGGGAGCATCAACCTCACGCTCTTCGGACAGCGGGTGCCGATCGAGTGGGATGCGCGGGTCCAGATCTCGGCGGCGGTGCCTGTGCAGCCCCTGGTCACGGGCCAACCGGCTGAGGGTCTCGTCTCCCGCGTCCGTTTCCGCGAACAGGCGCACCCCGGCCTCGCGAGCTACCTCGCAGAGAGCTCAAGCCGTCGCGAAGGTCGCTAGGCCAGACGCTAGCCGCCGCCGAAGCCGCTGAACGGGTTTTCGAGGCTTTCCTTGCCTTTTTCCCGTTCGACCTTGGCGACTTCCTTCTTCTGTTTCGCGAAGGCCTTGCCGCGCTTGCGGTATTCGGCGAGCTGTTTTTCGATGCTCTTGGCTTCCGTCTTCGAGCCGGCCTTCGCGGCCGCCAGCTTCGTCGTCCGCTCGGCGGCGGCGAATTCGCCGTTGAAGTTCTGGTAGATCGCCAGCGTGCTGAGGCTGCCGAGGCTGGGCGCCTGCTGGGCGGCGATCTTCTGCGCCGCGGTGCCCTTGGCGACGTATTCGACCGCTTCGCCGACCGTGGCGCTCGATTCCGCCAGCTGGAAGTAGGTGCTGCCGAGCAGCTGCGCCGCGGTGGCGTTCGGTTCGCCGGCCTGCTTCAGGTACCTGGTCCAGGCTTCCGAGGCGGCCTCGAAGTCCTTCCTCGCTTCCGGGGTGATCACCGGCGGCGCCGTTTCGGAGGTCCGTTCGAGCTGCGCGTTGCCGGCGTTGACCCGGGCGCGGGTCAGCGCGAGCAGCAGCTGCTCGTCCTTCGGGTTCTGCGCCAGGCGGCCTTCGATCCGTTCGGCCTGTTCGTGCAGCACCTTGGCGGCGCTGCTGCTCGAGCTCGAGTTGCCGATCAGGTTGCCGAGGTTGAACGGGCCGACGACGAGGAAGAGGCTCGCCCCCATCAGCAGGGCGAGGATCGCGTAGACGACGCGGATCACGTGTTTGCGTTTCCCGCGCGTGTCGAAGAGCATCCGCCGCTCGCCGCTCTTTGCCATCGCCTCCTACCTCTCCTGCGTGGACGGTTCGGCCGTTCCCCCGCTCGCCCTCGGCCTACCGAAGGCTCGGGCAAGCAAGATACTCAACTCGTACAGAGCCAGGAGCGGGACCATCTCGATCAGCATCGAGATCGGGTCGACTCCGGGCAGCGCCGCGGCGACGATCGAGATCGCCAGGTAGGCGTAGCGCCGGTTGGCGCTGAGCTGTTCGATGCTGACGATGCCGAGGCGGGTCGCCGCGAGAATCGCCAGCGGCAGCTGGAAGACGATGCCGCCGGCGAGCATCGTCATCGAGAAGAAGCCGTAGTAGTCGCGGGCGCGGACCTGGACGTTGAACTGGCTGTCGTTGAAGCCCAGCAGGAACTTCACCGCGGCCGGCATGACGACGAAGTAGGCGAAGGCGACGCCGACGCCGAAGAGCAGCGGCGCGAGCAGCATGATCGGCAGCGCGACGCGGCGCTCGGCGTCGCTGAAGGCCGGCAGCAGGAAGGCGTAGGCCTGGTAGAGCAGCACCGGCAGCGAGAGGACGATCGCGCCGTAGGCGGCGACGGTGAGGGTCGTGGTGAACGGCTCGGTGACGCCGAAGGTGATCAGCTGCTTGTGGCTGCCGGGCAGCGGTCCGGAGGCGATTTCGAGCAGCAGGTGGTTCTGCCAGAAGCAGAGCGCCAGGGCGACCGCGAAGGCCGCGGCGCAGACGATCAGGCGATGGCGGAGCTCGTCCAGATGCTCGACCAGGCTGAGCCGGTCGTCATGCGAGACGGGCCTAACGCGGCGGGGCATCCACCTGTTTTTGCGGCTCCTCGTCGTCGGTCTCGCCCGTCACCGAGCCTTTGAACTCGCGAATGCCCTTGCCCAGGGAGCGACCGAGTTCCGGTAGGCGTTTGGGGCCGAACACGATCAGGGCGATGATCAGGACGACCATGATCTCGAGGGGACCGATGTTTCCAAGCATCCAGCCATGGTAACGGGCGGCGGTCGCGGTCGGATCACCCCGTCCGGCCGCCGCGACTACCCGATTCTAGGTTTTTCGGCGATCTTCGCGGAAAAGTGCGGATAAAAACGTGGTTTGGCGTGTTCGATAGTCAGAGCATGCACGAAGCGAGCCGCACAACGACGAGGACTGAGGCTGGCCTTCACGTCTGTCCCGAGTGCGGCTCCAACCTCGTGCAGCCGACCCGCTGGGAGCAGACCGCGAAACGCGGGCACTGGCGACTCTGGCGGCGCTGCCCGGAGTGCGAGTGGCGCTGCGACGGGATCCACGGCGAGCGCGAGATCGACGCCTTCGACGAGGCGCTCGACAACGGCGCGGAGGAGCTGACCTCCGAGCTGCACGAGCTCGAGCGCGAGGGCATGCGCGAGGTGACCGAGGTCTTCGCCGCGGCGCTGGCGGCGGACCTGATCACCGCCGACGACTTCGCCTGGCGGTAGAGGGACATCCCGGCAGGGGTTCCACTTAACCTTCTTGAAGGATCGGGGTCGGGCTGACGCCCGGGACAGTCGACAAAAAGGTACAAGACGTTCCACCCCTACCGGGATGTCCCTCAGCTGTACCGTTGCACCAATCCGTCAGCCACCAGGTCAAGTAGCCGGCGCGGTCCGGCGTCATAGCCGGTCAGCTTGCGCTTGCCTTCGGCGACGAGCTCCAGCGCGCGAGAGCGGACGAGCTTCAGCGCCCCCGTCGCCTCGATGCGGTCGCAGAGCGCCTCGGCGGAGGATGAGTCGAGCTCGCGCAGGTCGGCCGCGGCGATTTCCGGGTCGCGCTGCGCGGCGAGGATCAGCGGCAGGGTGACGGTGCCGTCGAGCAGGTCGGCGCCGCGCGCCTTGCCCGTCCGCTCCGGCGGGCCGGAGACGTCGAGCACGTCGTCGAGCAGCTGGAAGGCGAGGCCGATCGAGGCGCCGAACGCCCCCAGCGCCGGCTCGTCGCGCCCGAGCAGGCAGGCGCACTCGAACAGCGCCGCGGTCTTCAGCCGGCAGCGCTGCAGGTAGCGCGCTTCGCCGACCGAGAGGTCGTAGGCGTCCCGGCGCTGCGCCAGCTCCCCACGGGCGAGCGCGACGGAGGCACCGGAGAGCAGCTCGATCGCGCGCCGGTCGCGCGCCGCGGCGAGCAGCGCGAAGGCGCGCGAGAACAGCAGGTCGCCGGTCGCCGTCGCCCGTCCGCGGCCCGAGGTCGCCGCCACGGTCGGGCGGCCGCGGCGCAGCGGCGCGGCGTCGAGCACGTCGTCGTGGACCAGGGTCGCCATGTGGATCAGCTCGATCGCCGCCGCCGCGCGCACCGCCCCCTCCCCCGCCCCCTCGCCGGCGCAGAGCAGCACCAGCATCGGCCGCAGGCGCTTGCCCCCGGCCTCGAGCGTCATCGCCGCGTCGGCCGCCAGCTGCTCGCCGTGGCCGGCGGCCTGCGCGCGCAGCGTCTCCTCGACCTCGCCGAGCCGCGCGGGCAGCCAGCGGCTGGAGGCGTCGAGCACCGCCGTCACCGGCGGCGGCACAGCCGAGTGCCGCGTCACTCCCGGATGCCGCTGTGGATGGTGACGATTCCCCCGGCGAGGAGCCGGTAGCGGATCCGCTTGAACCCGGCGGCATCCATCCTCTCTGCAAGCCCGCGCGGGCCCGGGAAGGTCTTCAGCGACTCGGTCAGGTAGGCGTAAGCCTCAGGGTTGTCCGACAGCTTTCCGAGCACGGGAGCAAGCCGGTCGAACCAGAGCGAGTAGAAGGTCGAGAAGGGCGGCCTGGTCGGCTTCGTGAACTCGAGGACCACGGCCTGCCCGCCGGGCTTGAGGACGCGGGCCATCTCGCGCAGCCCCTTGTCCCAGTCCGCGAAGTTCCGCAGGCCGAAGCCCACCGTCACCATGTCGAAGCGGCCTTCGTCATAGGGGAGCTGCAGGGCATCCGCCCACTCGAAGCGGACCCCGTCGACTCCTCGTCGCTTCGCCTTCTCGCGCGCCAGATCCAGCATCGGCTCTGAGAAGTCAGAGCCGATCACGTGGCCGCCGGGTGAGACCCGGCCGGCGAACTCGAAGGTCAAATCCCCGGTTCCGCAGCAGATATCCAGTATCGAAGCCCCGGGTCGGGGTGCGGCGACCTCGACGGCCCGCTCGCGCCAGCGGTGGTGCAGCCCGGCGCTCATCAACGAATTCAGCAAGTCGTAGCGACCCGCCACATGATCAAACATGGTCTGAACCTGCTGAGAGAAATCAGCGGTTCCCCGCGAAGGCTGCGTGGTGTCCGTCATCGGACCCAGTCTGGCAAGTCAGTCGAGCGACGAGAGGAAATCGGCCAGCTCGTTCAGCTTCTTGGGGGGAAGATCCCTGAACGAGGGCATGATGCTGGGGCCGATCTCGACCGAGCGGACGATCGCCGCGCGGGGGATCCGCTGCGCGATATGGGTCAGCTCGGGGCCGGGCCCGTCGTTGCCGTTCTCGCCCAGCTTGTGGCAGGCCAGGCAGCCCGAGCCGGCGACCACCTCCTTGCCGGCCTCGTAGCGCGGCGCGACCTTCATGTCGATCTGCGTCGGCGAGCCGGCGACCGCGCCGGAGTAGGTCAGGTACGCCATCGCGACGATCGTCAGGATACCGGCGGTCGTCGCGATCGGGCGGCGGGCCGGGTTGCGCTCCGGACCGCGGTCGTAGAAGGGCAGCAGGAGCAGGAGCACCATGCAGATCGTCGGGATGCCGATCGTCGCGATCGGGACCAGCTCCGGCGGTTTGAGCACGCGCAGGAGCTCGAAGAGGAAGAAGAAGTACCACTCGGGGCGCGGCACGTAGGTGGTCGTCGTCGGATCGGCCTTCGGCCCCTGCTCGGCGCCGAAGATGATCGACATCGCGATGATCACGCCGACGACCAGCAGCGCCATCGCCGAGTCCTTGAGCACCGCGTAGGGGAAGAAGGGCTTGCCCTTCTTCTTCAGCAGCTCGTACTCCTCCAGGTATGCCTGCTTGTCGAAAGCCTTCATCCGTCCGACCCGTTGGCGCTGGCGTCGAGTTGCGCTAGCGGCTCTGCGTTTTTTGGTTTGCCCGCGTGCACCCACGGCGGCGCGGTCGTGCCGAGCTTGACGACCAGGTACATGTGGGCGCCGATCAGGGCGATGATCGCGCCGGGCACGAGCAGCATGTGGATCGCGTAGAAGCGCGACAGCGTCGTCGCCCCGAGCTCCGGGCCGGCGCGCAGGAAGTCGCTCAGGTAGGGGCCGAGGACCGGGCCGGTGCCGTTGATGTTGATGCCGACGACCGAGGCCCAGAAGGAGCGCTGGTCGAACGGCAGCAGGTAGCCGGTGAAGGCCATCGTCATCGTCAGGATCAGCAGCACGACGCCGATCACCCAGTTGAGCTCGCGCGGGTACTTGTAGGCGCCGAAGAAGAAGGTCCGCCCCATGTGCAGGAAGATCAGGATCACCATCACGCTCGATCCCCACTTGTGCATCCCGTGCACGAACTGGCCGAGGAAGACGTCGTTGTTGATGTGGGCGATCGAGGCGTAGGCCTGGGTGGTCGAGGGCGTGTAGAACATCGCCAGGAAGACCCCGGTCGTCGCCTGCACGATGAAGGCGAAGAGCGTCGCCGAGCCGAGCGTGTAGAACCAGTTGGTCCCCTTCGGCACCTTGCGGAAGAGCATCCCGGTGAGGAAGCCGCTGGCGGCGGTGCGCTGGTCGACCCAGGCGAGCACGTCCGAGGGCGTTTCCTTCGCGCGCTCGCCGAGCCGCGCCGCGTCGGAGGGCCGCTCGGGCGGGGTGGTCTTCAGGTCGGCGGGCGCCGGCCCCCTGGCGCCGTCGCCCTCGCCGGGCTTGGCCGGTCTACGCAGCGGGGCAGGTATGAGCGAGTCGAGTTTCATCTAGCTCCCACTAGCCCCCGCTCGGCGGCGGGAAGGTGGACGGGCGCGGCGGGTAGAGGTATTCCCAGACGCCGCCGGTGAACTCGCCGGGGTCGCGGGCGCGCACCGGTTCGAGCTGCGAGGTGACGCTGTAGCGCGGGCCGAGCTCGACCTGCCCGTTGCGGACGCGCGCCTGGAAGTGGTCGAGCGGGCGGACCGGCGGGCCGCCGATCCGCTTGCCCTGGAAGTCGTAGACGCCGCCGTGGCAGGGGCAGATGAAGTTGCCCGCCGCCTCGACGAAGCGCACCGGGCAGCCGAGGTGGGCGCAGCGGTTGGAGACGGCGACGATCTGGCCGGGCTCTTCGCCCAGCTGCTTGGAGCTCTTGCGCACGTAGGCGGTGACCTTGCCGGCGTCGCCGATCGACTCGGTTTCGGTGAAGACGACCTGGCGGTAGGTGTCCTCGACGAAGTCGCCGACCGGGCCGACCGCCTCCCAGCGTTCCTTGCCGCGGTGGAAGATCGGCGCCACGGCGAAGCCGACCGCGGGCAGCACGATCGCCGCGCCGGCGATCCCGCCGAGGCCCTGGGCGGCGACCGTGAAGGCGCGCCGGCGGGTCATCGACTCGCCCTCGAAGTAGCCGGGCGGGTCGGGCTGCAGCCGCTCCGCCGGGCTGCCGCCCTCGGTCCCGTTTCGCTTGTCCGCTTCGTCAGCCATCGGTGCCTCGGTGAAACCGGCCGGGGAGTTTATTGGCTCGGCGGCGAGAGGGCAGTCGCGAGTCCGGGTGGGCCCGTGAATGGGGGCGTTTGCGTACAGAGGGTTAACAAGGCGCGCGCCGCATGACGGCGGGCTGGTATAAGCACTTTGCGTGTTTACTCGCCAAGGGGAGGAGGGGCGGTGGCCGCTTTCGCTGCGGCGTCCTAAGGCCGTGCTCGCGGCCGCCCTCGCGGCGATCGTCGCGCTGGGCGTCGTCGGCCAGGGGGTGGAGGACCAGCTGCGGCCCACTTCGCTCAACGTGCCCGGCACCGAATCCGGGCGCGCCGGCGACCTCGTCCACCGCTACTTCGGCGACACGGCGCCGTTCGCGATCCTGCTGCAGGGCCCGCCGCGGGCGCTGGACCGCCAGGGCCCGGCGCTGATCCGCACCCTGCGGCGCGACCCCAAGGTGACCACGATCTCGCCCTGGGACAGGGGCAGCGTCGGCAACCTGCGGCCGGGCCCGCGCAGGGCGCTGATCCTGGTCGACTTCCACACCAGCGCCGAGCGGGCGGTGAAGACGACCGTCCCCCACCTCGACCGCACGCTCGAAGAGCGGATCCGTCCGCCCGTGCGGGCGGCGGAGACCGGCTACGCCAGCCTCTCGCGGGCGCTGATCGACGAGGCGGTGCGCTCGACCGACATGGCCGAGCTGATCGCGATCCCCTTCCTGCTGCTCGTCCTCCTGCTCGTCTTCCGCTCGCCGGTGGCGGCGGCGATCCCGCTCGCCTTCGGCGCCGTCGCCGTGATCGCCTCGCGCGGCGTGCTTGCGATCGCCGCCCACTGGATCGCGATCGACGGCTTCGCGCTCACCGTCTGCTCGATGATGGGGCTGGCGCTCGGGGTGGACTACGCGCTGCTGATGGTCTCGCGCTTCCGCGAGGAGCTCGACGCCGGCGCCGCGCCGGCGGAGGCGGCGCGGATGACCCGCCGCACCGCCGGGCGCACGACCGCCTTCGCCGGCTCGACCCTGTTCCTGGCGATGCTGGTGACCCTGTTCGTGATGCCGGGCAACCTGCTGCTCTCGCTGGCCGGCACGGCGATCGTCGTCACCGCGATCAGCGTCCTCGTCGCGGCCCTGGTCGGGCCGGCGCTGCTCGTGCTCACCGGCCGCAACGTCAACCGCTGGCGGCTCGGCGGCGACGGCGGCGGCGAGGGACTGATGACGCTGGTCCGCGGCGCGCTCAGCCGGCCGCTGGTCGCGGCGCTGCTGATCGGCGCCGTCGTGCTGCTGCTCGCGGCGCCGGTGCTGGCGCTGAAGACCGGGCCGCCCAGCGCCGAGCAGCTGCCGGCCTCCAACCAGGCGCGCAAGGAAGCCGAGCTGATCGCCGCCGCGATCGGCCCGGGCTGGGAAGCGCCCTTCGTCCTCGTCGCCGTCTCCGAAGGGGGGCCGATCACCGGCCGGCGCAGCCTCGCGGCGCTGACCCGCTGGCAACACCGGATCGCCGCCGACCCCGGCGTGCAGGCGGTGATCGGACCGGCGCAGGTCCGCAGGCGGGTGAAGCCGCTGCAGAAGACTGGCAACGACCTGCTCGCCGGACGGGGCGAAGCCGACCCCGAACAGCTGACCACGCTGGGCCGCAAGCTCGGCGCCGCCGCGGACGGCGTGAGGCAGCTGCGCTCCGGCGTATCCCGGGCCAGCTACGGCGCCGGGCTGCTCGCCAGCGGCACCGGCCAGGCGGGGGACGGGGCCCAGCAGCTCGAAGGGGGGATCTCGAAGCTGGCCTCGGGCGCGTCGAAGGCGGCCGGCGCGATCGGCAGGCTCGCCGCCGGCTCGGGCAAGCTGGCCGAAGGGCAGCGCACGGCGGAGGTCGGCGCCTACTCGGTGCAGAGCGGCTCGGCGAGCCTGCTCAACACGGTCAAGGAACGCGGCCTGGAGACGGCGCGCTCGCTGCGCGCCGAACTGAAGAAGAAGGCCGCCGCCGACCCCGACCTGGAGCCGCAGCTGCGCGAAGCCGAACGCCTGGTCGAAACGCTGGCGATCGCGCGCAACGACGCCCAGCGGCTGAACGGGGAAGCGGAACGGCTGCACAACGGCGAGGAAAAGCTCGTCGACGGGACCGACAAGCTGCACAAGGGGGCGCGGAAGCTCGCCGGCGCCACCGCCCCGCTGCCGGGCGCCCTGGGCCGCCTCGAAGGCGGCGCCTCGCAGCTCGTCGACGGGCTGGGCCAGCTCGAAGGCGGCGCCGACACGCTGGAAGCGAAGCTCGCGGAAGGCTTCCAGCGCTCGCGGCCGCTGCAGACGAAGCTGCGCAAGGGGCACGTCGAAGTCTCGGTCAGCGCGAAGCGGGTGAACCGCAAGGTCGACCGCCTGCGCCGCAACTCCCCCGGGATCTTCGACTCCGGCTACTTCGTCCTCTCCAGCCTCGACGGCGCTCCGCCGCGCGAACGCCGGCGGGTCTCCCACGTCGTCGATCTCGAAGACGGCCAGGCGGCGCAGATGGTCGTGATCCCCCGCTACACCTTCAACACGCCGGGCTCTACGGCGCTCAACGAACGGCTGAAGCGCGATGCGGGCGCGCTGGCCGCGGCGAGCGGGACGACCACCGGCGTCACCGGCGCGGCGGCCGAACTGATCGACTACACCAACGTGATCTCGGAACGGATCCCGGTGATGATCGCCGTGATCACGCTCGCCACCTTCCTGATCCTGCTCGTGATCCTGCGCGCCGTCCTGCTGGCGGCGATCGCGGTGGCGCTGAACCTGGTCACGGTCGCGGTCGCCTTCGGCGTGCTGACGCTGCTCTTCGACGTTCCCGCGGGCTGGCCGCTCGGCGGCCACACCTACGTCGACGCGATCGGCGCGGCGGGCATCTTCGGCATCGTCTTCGGCCTCTCGATCGACTACGCCGTCTTCCTGCTGATGCGGATGCGCGAGCGCTACGAGAACCACGCCTCCAACGAGGAGGCGATCGTCTTCGGGCTGGAGAAGACCGCGCGGGTGATCACCGGCGCGGCGGCGATCATGATGGCCGTCTTCGTCGCCTTCGCCGGCGCCGACATCGCGACGGTCAGCCAGCTCGGCACCGGCCTCGCGGTCGCCGTGCTGCTCGACGCGACCGTAGTGCGCATCGTCCTGCTGCCGGCGCTGATGCTGCTGCTGGGCGACCGCGTCTGGTGGCTGCCCCGTCCGTTGGAGAGATTCCTGCCGCGGATCGATCTTCACGGCTCCCGCGCGGGTTAACAGACATGCAAGGCATAGGAACTCGTGTATTTTTGATCTTGGGATCGAGAGCAGGGGAGTCGGACGGGCCGCGCACATGCGGCCCCGCTGAGGCCGGCCGGAGCGAACAGGAGGACTGATCTACGTGGGAAGCTCGATGAAGAAGGCGCCATTGCCGTTGCTCGGACTGGCCGTGGTCGTGGCGCTGCTGGCAACGGTTCCCGTCGCGCTGGCCGCGGAAGGCGAAGCGGAAATCACCCGCGACGAATACATCGCCAAGGTGGAACCGATCTGCGCCGCCAACACGAGGCACAACTCGAAGATCCTCAAGGGCGTCAAGCAGCAGGTCAAGCGCGGCAAGCTGAAGCCCGCCGGCCGGCGCTTCATCCGCGCCTCGGCCGTGCTCAACCGCTCCACCCGGCAGATCGCCGGGGTGCCGCAGCCCGCCGCCGACTCAGCCAGGCTCGGCAGGTGGGTCGGCTACCTGAAGCGCGAGGGCGGGTTCCTGCGGCTGATCGGCAGGTCGCTCAGGTCCGGCAACAAGTACAGGGCGCAGAAGCTGGCGGTGAAGCTGAACAAGAACAACAACCAGGCCAACAACACGGTCATCACCTTCGGCTTCAAGGCGTGTCGCATCGACTCTTCGCGGTTCATCTAGGGCGATGAGGGCGAGGGGGCTGATCGCGCTGGCCCTGCTGATCGCGCTTGGCGCCGCCGGGGTCGCGCGGGCCGAGAAGGAAATAGACGGCAACCTGGTCGTCAGCTTCGACGGCGGGATCAAGCCCCACGCCCTCCCTCGCACCGGGACCGCTCCCGTCGCGGTGACAGTCGACAGCAGCTTCGGCACGACCGACGGCTCCGACCCGCCGCCGCAGCTGCGCCAGATCGTGTTCGCGATCAACAAGGACGGGAAGATCGACGACCGCGGCCTGCCGACCTGCCAGGTGCGCAGGATCCAGCCCTCGACGATCGCCGCCGCGCGGCGGATCTGCGGCGGGGCGATCGTCGGCAGCGGGCACGTGCGGGTGCGGGTCGTCCTCGCCAATCAGCCGGCCTTCACCTTCAAGGGGCCGATGCTGGTCTTCAACGCGACCCGCTCCGGCGGCCACCGACGGCTGCTGGCGCAGGTCTACGGACGCAAGCCGCCCTCGGCCTTCGTGCTCACCTTCAAGATCGTGCGCAGGAAGGGGACCTTCGGCAGCCTGGTCAAGACCTCGCTGCCGAAGGCGGCGCGGCAGTGGGCCTACGTCACCCACTTCGACATGAAGCTGCGCCGCGTCTACACCTACAGGGGCCGCCGGCACAGCTTCATCAGCGCCGCCTGCGCGGCGCCGGCCGGCTTCCCGGGCGCGGTCTACCCGTTCGCCAGGGCGAAGTTCGGCTTCGCCGGGGGTCGGCAGGTTACGTCGACGCTGGTCCGGGACTGCAAGGTTCGGTAGGTCGGTCAGAGGGGTGTCCCGGCAGGGGCTCCACTTAACCTTTCCGGTGAATCGGGGTTGAGCTGTCGCCGCTAGCGCTCAACGAAAAGGTACAAGACGTTCCGCCCCTACCGGGACACCCCTCTCCGGACGGTTTCCTCAGCTTCGTGCCAGCGGTCTTGGAGCTCCGACCCCCGGTCTTCGCTGTGGAGCTGGGCGGAGTCGCTGATCAGGTCGGCGAGGAGCAGGACGGTGTCGGCGTCGCCGAGTCGGGCGAGGCGCTCTATGCCGAGGGCGTAGAGGTAGTCGCCGGCGAGCAGGGCGAGGTCCTGGTCGTGGCCGGCGAGCAGGCGCGAGCCTCCGTAGTGGAGCAGGTGGCCCTCGCGCACGGACTCGAAGACATAGTCGTAGTCCGCGGGGAGCCCGGTCGGCGCTTCGGGCGGCTCGACGACGTGCGGGGAGATCGGGGTGTCCTCCTCGCGCAGCTGCTCGGCGAGCTCGCGCAGGGCGGTCACGGCAGCGCCTCCTCGTAGGCTTCCGCGGCGGCGGCGACGGTGCGGTCGACGGCCTCCTCGTCGTGGGCGAGCGAGACGAACCAGGCCTCGAACTGCGAGGGCGGCACGTAGATCCCGCGCTCGAGCATCGCCCGGCAGAAGCGCGCGTGCGCCTCGAGGTCGCAGGCGGCGACGTCGGAGAAGTCGCGGATCGACTCCGCCCGCCTGAAGAACAGGGTCATCATGCCGGTCATCGAGACCGCGTGCAGGGGGCGGTCGCCGACGTGTTCGACCAGGCCTTCGATCAGCCGCCCGGTCAGCCGTTCGAGCCGCCGGTAGGCCTCGCGGTCGAGGCGGCGCAGGGTGGCGAGCCCGGCGGCGACCGCCAGCGGGTTGCCCGAGAGCGTGCCCGCCTGGTAGACGTCGCCGGCCGGGGCGACGCGCTCCATCAGCTCGCGCCGGCCGCCGAAGGCCGCCGCCGGCAGGCCGCCGCCGAGCACCTTGCCCAGCACGGTCAGGTCCGGGTCGACCATGTACAGCTCCTGGGCGCCCCCCTCGGAGAGGCGGAAGCCGCTGATCACCTCGTCGAAGATCAGCAGCGCGCCCGCCTGGCGCGCGGCCACGCGGAGGAAGTCGAGGAACTCTTCGAGCGGCGGGACGACGCCCATGTTCGCCGGCGTGGGCTCGGCGAGGATCGCGGCCACCGGGTGCTCGTCGAGCGCCCGCAGGACGGCCGCGCGGTCGTTCCACGGGACGACGACCGTGCCGGCGGCCTGCGCCGCGGTGACGCCGGGGCTGCCGGGGACCGCGAGCGTCGCCAGGCCGGAGCCGGCCTCGGCGAGCAGCCCGTCGGAGTGGCCGTGGTAGGCGCCGGCGAACTTGACCACGACCTCGCGGCCGGTGACCGCGCGCGCCAGCCGCACGGCGCTCATCGCCGCCTCGGTGCCGGAGCTGGTCATGCGCATCATCTCGAGCGCCGGGATCCGCGCCGCGACCTCCTCGGCCAGCTCGATCTCCGCCTCGGTGGCGGCGCCGAAGCTGGTCCCCCTGGCCGCCGCCTCGTTCACCGCCGCGAGCACCCCCGGGTCGGCGTGCCCGAGGATCAGCGGGCCCCAGGAGCAGACCCAGTCGATGTAGCGGTTGCCGTCGACGTCGACCAGCTCGCAGCCCTCGCCGCGCTCGACGAAGATCGGCTCGCGGCCGATCTGCCGCATCGCCCGCACGGGGGAGTTGACCCCGCCGGGGAGGACCTCGGACGCCCGCCGGTACAGCTCGGCCGACCGGGCGTGGCTAGGAATGCTCGGCCTCCCATTTGGCGTAGTCGTCGGTGAAGTAGTGCAGGCGGATCTTCTTGTACTCGGTCGAGGAGTAGAGGGTGGCGCGGCCGTCCGGGCCGATCCCGCACTCGGCGGCGATCGAGTCGAGGATCGCGTCGCACTCCTGCTTCGAGCGGCCGTGGGCCATCGTGAAGACGCTGTAGGGCCAGTCCTCGTAGGTCGGCCGCTGGTAGCAGTGGGAGATGCCGCGGAAGGAGGCCATCCGCCGGCCGGTCTCGACGATCTCGTCCTCGGGGACCTTCCAGACCCCCATGCCGTTGGCCGAGAAGCCGGCGCGGCGGTGGAAGAGGATCGCGGCGACGCGGCGCAGCAGCCTGCGCTCGACCATCCCGCGCAGCCGCTCGAGCAACTCCTCGGTCGTGATCCCCAGCTCGGCCGCGGCCGCGTCGTAGGGCCGCTCGACCGCCTCCATCGGGCCCTGCATGGCGCGGATCGTCGCGATGTCCCACTCGTCGTAGGGCTGCGCCTCGAGCTCGCGCGGCGGCGCCGCCTCGACCGCGGCGGCGAGCGCCTCGGTCCCCTTCTCCATCTCCAGGTTCATGTTGATCTTGAACAGGGTCAGGGTGGGAAGCTGGCGCATCGACTCGGCGCCGGTCTCGCGCATCAGCGCCGCCAGCGTGCCCTCCATGCCGAGCGCGGAGTCGGGCGGCACGGCGATCGTGAACCAGAGGTTGAAGTCGTGCGTGCGCAGGTAGTTGTGCGAGACGCCCGGGTGCGCGTTGACCGCTGCGGCGGCGCGCTGCGGGTTCTCGGCGTCGACCTTCGCCGCGACCAGCATCGAGTCGTAGCCGAGCGCGCGGGTGTCGAAGATCGGCGTGATCTCGCGGATGATCCGGCCCTCGAGCAGGCGCCGGGTGCGGGCGAGCGCGTCGTCGAGATCCAGCCCCGCCTCGCGGGCGATCGGGGCGAACGGCTCGGGGTCGAGCGGGAAGCTCGACTGCAGCAGGTTCATCAACCGCTTGTCGGCCTCGTCGAGCGGGATCGCGCTGCCGTCCCTGCGGCTGCGGGCCTTCGACTGCGGGGTCTTTACCGGAGCCATTCCGCGGCCTCCTTCGCGTAATAGGTGACGATCGCGTCGGCGCCGGCGCGGCGGATCGAGGTCAGCGTCTCCAGCACCGCCGGGCGCTCGTCGATCCAGCCGTTGGCGGCGGCCGCCTTCAGCATCGAGTACTCGCCCGACACATGGTAGGCGGCGAGCGGCGCGCCGGTCTCCTCCTTCACCCGCCGGACAACGTCGAGGTAGGCGACCGCCGGCTTGACCATCAGCATGTCGGCGCCCTCGTCGAGGTCGAGCCGCGCCTCGCGCACCGCCTCGGCGGCGTTCGCCGGGTCCATCTGGTAGCCGCGCCGGTCGCCGAGCTCGGGCGCCGACCCGGCCGCGTCGCGGAACGGCCCGTAGAAGGCGGAGGCGTACTTGGCGCTGTAGGCGACGATCGGCGTGCGCGCGTGGCCCTCCTCGTCGAGCTGGTGGCGGATCGTCCCGACCCGCCCGTCCATCATGTCGCTCGGGGCGACCGCGTCGGCGCCGGCCTCGGCGTGCGAGATCGCGGTTTTCGCCAGCAGCTCGAGCGTCAGGTCGTTGTCGACCTCGCCGTCGCGGAGGAAGCCGCAGTGGCCGTGCGAGGTGTACTCGCAGAGGCAGACATCGGTGATCACGGTCAGCTCGGGGTGAGCCTCCTTCAGCGCCCGCACCGCCATCTGCACGACGCCCTCCTCGTCGTAGGCGCCCGAGCCGGTCTCGTCCTTGCTCGCCGGGACGCCGAAGAGCAGGATCGCGCCGACCCCGGCGGCGGCGATCTCGGTCGCCTCGCCGACCAGCTCGGAGATCGAGAAGCGCTCGATGCCCGGCATCGAGTCGACCTCCTCGCGGACGCCCTCGCCGGCGACCACGAAGGCGGGTTGGATCAGGTGGGCCGGCGAGAGGTTGGTCTCGCGGACGAAGCCGCGCAGGGTTTCGGTGCGGCGCATGCGCCGCATGCGGGTGGTGGGGAACTGCATTGGGGGGATTCTAGGGAGGGCGGGGTGGGTGTTCGGGTGTGCCTCGCGAAGCGGCGACCCGGCGGGCTATCCGGGGCCCGCGAAGCGGGCACAAAATTCACGAGCGAGCGAAGCGAGCGAAGTTAGGCACAGCCGAACACCCACCCCGCCCTCTTTCGCGAACGCCGACCAACGATTCGCCCCCTCTCAAGACGTGGCCAACAATCCACGTTCTCTCGCGAAGTAGCTTTCGAGGGGTGGAGGCTCGGGGGCTGGTCAAGCGCTATGGGGATCGGGAAGCTCTCAAGGGGGTCGATTTCGCGGCCCACCCCGGTGAGTTGGTAGCTGTGATCGGGCCGAACGGGGCTGGGAAGACGACGCTGCTTTCGATTCTGGCCGGGACGTTGAGGGCTGATGCTGGGACGGTGGAGTCGCCGAACGGGCATGTGGGGTGGGTGCCGCAGCGGGCTTCCCTTTACCGGCGGTTGACGGTGGAGGAGAACCTGCTGTTGTTCGCCCGGCTCGAGGGGGTTGGGGATCCGCGGGGCGTGGTCGAGGAGATGCTGGGGCTCACCGGGCTCGGGGAGCGGCGGGGTGAGGTCGTCGCGCGGCTCTCGGGCGGCAACCAGCAGCGGGTCAACATCGCGATCGGGTTGCTGGCGCGGCCGGCGGTGCTGCTGCTCGACGAGCCGAGCGTCGGGCTCGACCCGCGGCAGCGGGCGCGGTTGTGGGAGTTCATCGCCGGGCTCGCCGGGCGCGGGACGAGCGTCGTCTTCTCCACCCACGACATCCAGGAGGCCGAGCGCTACGGGCAGCGCCTGCTGGTGCTCGCCGACGGCGAGGGCCTGTTCGACGGCTCCGCCGCGGAGCTGCGCGAGACGGTGCGCGGCGAGGCGCCCGAGGCCGCCGGGGGCGATTTCGAGACCGCCTTCCTCAGCTATCTGCAGCACCGGGGGCACTGATGAGGTGGCTCTTGCTCAAGGACCTGACGATCCTGCGGCGCTCGCCGCTGCAGGCGGTGCTGCTCGTCGCCTACCCGATCCTGATCGCGCTGCTGATCGGCTTCGCGATCTCGCGCGAACCGGGCAAGCCGCGCGTCGCCTTCCTCAACGAGATCCCGCCCGGGGCGCGGGTCGCCGGCGGCAACGGCAAGCTGCCGGCGGTCGGCGTCAACCGGCGGATCTGCCGCCAGGTCGAGTGCGTCGACGTCGGCAGCCGCGGGGAAGCCGAGCGGAAGGTGCGTGACGGCGACGTGCTGGCGGCGCTGATCCTGCCCGCCGACCTGATCGACCGGCTCAACTCGCTCTCCACGCTGAGCCCGGAAACGCCGGAAGTCGAAGTGCTGGTCAACGAGGAGAACCCGCTGAAGGCGCAGGCGGTCGACGACCGGATCACGGCGCTGCTGGCGCGGGCCAACCTGTTCATCGCCCGCCAGATCGCGCAGGAAGGCGGCCGCTACCTGAACCTGGTCGTCGACGGCGGCAGCTTCGACGTGCTCGGGCAGGCGGTCGAGATCCTCGGCCTGCGCGACACCGCCTCGATCCTCGAAGCGCTGCGGCCCGACGTGCCCGCGGCGCGGCGGCCCGAGCTCGACCGGGTGATCCGCTTCGCCACCCTCGCCCGCGACAACCTCGACGTCGCGGCGCCGCTGATCGACCGGCTGGCGCAGCCGATCGCCGTCGACAAGCAGACCGTCAGCGCCCCCACGCCGCCGCTGGAAGTCTTCGCCGTCGCGGTCGCCGCGACCCTGACCCTGACCTTCGTCGTCCTGCTGCTGGTCGCCGGCTCGCTGGCGCTGGAGCGCGAGGAGGGCACCTTCGCGCGGCTCACCGGCGGGCTCGTCTCGCGCTCCGCCCTGCTCGCCGAGAAGCTCGGCCTCGGGGTCGCCGTCGGCCTCCTCGTCACCCTGCTGATGCTCGCCGGGGTGCAGCTCTTCGCCGGCCTCGCCTGGAGCCGCTTCGGGCTCTGGCTGGCGGCGATCCTGCTCGGCGGCGGGGCCTTCGCCGCGGCCGGGGCGGCGCTCGGCGCGGCGGCGCGCGACGTGCGCTCGGTCTCCCTGCTCGCCTTCATGGTCTCGCTGCCGGTCGCGCTGCTCTCGCTCGTCCCGTCGGGCGCGGTCGGGGCGACGCTCTACGACGCGATCCGCGTCCTCACCGCGCTCTTCCCCTTCAAGCCGGCGCTCGAAGCGATGACCGCCGCGCTCGACTCAGCCGGCCCCGGCATCGGCGCCCCCCTCTTCCACCTGACGATCCTGATCGCCGCCTACACCGCGCTCGCCCGCCTGGCCCTGCGCCGCTTCGCCGCGGTCTGACCCCCGCCCCGCGCCCCGCGCCCCGCACCGCGCACTCCCGCACCCCGCGCCCCGCACTCCCGCACCCCGCCCGCCGTAGAGGTTTTGACCGCTATCCGGCGCAAACCTCTACGGCGCTCGGAGGCTGAGGGTAGGGTGCGCGCATGAAGGTCCTCTTCATCGGCGACGTGGTCGGCAAACCGGGGCGGCGCGGGCTGGCGGCGGCGATGCCGGCGCTGCGCGAGCGGCACTCGCCGGACCTCGTCGTCGTCAACGGCGAGAACTCGGCCGGCGGCATGGGGATCACGGAGAAGACCGCGAAGGCGATGTTCGCCGCCGGCTGCGACGTGATCACCACCGGCAACCACGTCTACCGCCACCGCGAGGCCTACGACTTCCTCGACCGCGCCGAGCGGGTGATCCGGCCCGCCAACTACCCGCACGCGAACCCCGGCAGGGGCTCGGTCGTGGTCGAGGCGGGCGGCATGCGGGTCGGCGTGATCAACCTCAGCGGGGCGATCGGCCTGCAGGTCGCGCGGCTGCCGTTCCAGGAAGCCGACGCGCTGCTCGAGCGGCTCGAGGCCGACTGCTTCGTCGTCGACTTCCACGCCGAAGTGAGCAGCGAGAAGGTCGCGATCGGCTGGCACCTCGACGGCCGCGTCGCCGCCGTCTTCGGCACCCACACCCACGTGCCGACCGCGGACGGGCGCGTGCTCCCCGGCGGCACCGCGTTCATCTCCGACGTCGGGATGACCGGCTCGCGGACCAGCGTGCTCGGGGTCAGGCCTGAGCTGATCCTGAAGGCGATGACGACTCAGATGCCGGTCAAGTTCGAGACGGCCGAGGAGGACGTCTGGGTCATGGGGGCGGCGGTCGAGATCAACTCGCAGGGACTGGCCGAGTCGATCGAGCAGGTGATGGCGCCCGCTCCTGCCCCTTAGGGATCACGATCCCCCATCGCCATCGGCCGGCTCGGCCATTACCGGCCGGAACGCCTCGATGATTCCCCTGTTCGGCTCGTATCCACCCCTCCCGCGGCGAATGAGCTCCATCTTCCTCAGGGCGTTGATGTCACGCGTGAGCGTCTTCTCGGTCTTGCCGTGGTACATCTCGACAAGCGTCGGAGTCAGCGCGCGGAGCTCGCCTCTCGCGAGCGGTTGATCCCACTTCGACATATCCAGCACGAGTTGGCGCTGACGCATCCGCGCGGGAGTGGTCGTGCGGCCGAACCGCTCGTAGACAAACTGCTCCCACCGGTCCGCAAACTGCTGACTTCGGATCGTGGCGAGTTGCTCATGCAGGCCATCGACGAACCCCTGAAGGGCATAGCCGATGAAGGGCAGCACGCTCCCGTCTCCCTTGCTTGCGACCCGGAGCTGGCGGTAATACTCCGTGCGAGTCTGGTTGTAGTGATTGCTGAGCAGATGGGTCGCCGGGGTGGGCACTCCGGCCTCGAGCAGGATCCGCAGCTCCATCAGCCGGGCGGTGCGGCCATTTCCATCTCCGAACGGATGGATCCAGGCGATATAGAGGTGAGCGACGATCGCCTTGAGGATGGCCATCGGCAGTTCCCAGTCCGGCGCGGGAGGCGCGAAGTCGGAGCTGTTGAGCCACTCGGCGAGTCGGTCGAGCAGGAACGCGCAATCCTCGCGGGGGGCGCCGAGGTATCCGCCAACCGCAACGGAATGGCTGGGGATCTCCCCGGGCACCACCCCCTCGTCCAACTCGAGGCCATTCAGGATCAGGCGGTTGTAGTTCTCGACGACCGGCCGACTCATCGGCGGGGCAACGCCGGCAACCAGTTCGTCCTTGATGTTGTTGTAGGCGGCGATGACATTGTCGATCTCCCGGCCCAGGTACTCCCGCGACGGCGGTAGGTCCAGCTGCCGCTCGATCCTCCGTCGAGCCTCCTCCTCGGAGAGGGTATTGCCCTCGATCGCGGTGGTGGCGAGGGCTCCCTTCGTCAAGTAGACGATGTGCATCTCGCTCGCCACCTTCGGGTTGAGCAGCGAACCCGCCACGTGTTCGATCTTCGACCGCGCCTCGCCCAGAAGCATCCAGAGCTCGGGGCCGGCGCTGCGTAGGTCCACGCGGAAATCGATCCACGGGTGGGTTTCCTGATACTTCCTTCCGACCGTGGGTATCAGCGTCTGGCGGGGTTTCATTCCCGCATTCTAGCGTTCTCCAGAGATTTTGACCCCCAAAATTGTCTCCCATGCTGTCCATTGCCGTGTCCCGCAGCACCAGCAAGGCCGACCAGGAACAGGGGGTAGAACCAGACTATGTAGAGGTAGAACCAGTGGTGGGCGGTCAGCTGGAGTAGGATCAGTAGGGCCGCCCCCAGGGCTGCGGTTTGCTCCAGGGACTTGTGGCGGGGCCAGGCTGCGAATGCCAGCGCCATCAGGGCCGTGCAGGCCAGGAGGGCTGTTCGCAGGGGCTCCAATCCGCTCACCTGGCCCCAGACGCTGAAGGGGGAGCTGCGGTTGGACTGGTAGGCGATCGTGCGGTCGTAGACGGTGTGCAGGCCCGGGTCGAGCGCGGGCCAGAGGAGCAGAGCCGCGGCCGTCGCGAGGAAGGCGAGGGTGAAGAGGGCGATTGTCTTCGGCTTCGCCCGGTGGGTCGCCAGCATCGGGGCGAGGACGAGCGGGGCGAACTTGGTCAGGGTCGCCGCGGCGGCGAGGGCGCCGCGGGCGAGCGGGCGGGCGAGGGCGAGCAGGACGGCGATCAGGAGGACGGCGACGAGGGTGTCGTTGGAGTTCGACTCGAGGGCGTAGGCGGTGTAGGGGTAGGCGGCCCAGCCGAAGGCGAGGGTCGCCGCCAGCTTGCGGCCGGCGGGGCCGGGGCGGATGCGGAGGCCGAGCCAGCTCAGCAGCGCGAAGGCGAGCAGGTCGAAGGCGACGGCGGCGCCGTGGGCGGCGGGCAGGTCGTCCCACTCGCCGCTCCACGGCCAGATCCGCTCGAAGGGGACGTAGGCGAGGTAGTTGGCGGGCCCGTAGGTGTCGCCCTGCGCGACGTCGCTGGGGAAGTTGTCGTAGACCGGTTCGCCGTGGGCGATCCGGTCGGCTCCGACGACGCCGGCGTAGCCGACGTCGATCGCGCCGGAGTCGGCCATGTTGAGGCCGACGCGGAAGCCGAGCAGGAAGAGCGCGGCGACGAACAGCCAGGCCGCCGGCCAGACCGGCCGCAGGCCCGCGCCGCGGCCGCGCAGGCCGATCCACAGGGCTCGGGCGAGCAGGTAGAGGAGCACCGGGTAGACGAGCGGAACCGAGACCCCGATCTCGGCGCGGTTGAAGAACCAGTTGGAGACGCCGAAGCCGAGCAGCGCCACCAGGTCGAGCGTCGCCAGCCGCCAGGGCCGGCGCCAGTCGAGCAGGCCGAGCAGGAACAGCGCGCAGAGCGGCAGGAAGACGTAGGGCGCGTTGAGCCTGTGGCCGAAGGCGCCCGTGTAGCCGCGCGCCATCTTCCACAGCACCTGGTAGCCCGTCCACGACTCGGTGACCTCGCCGCTCCCCGGGTCGACCAGGACCAGCGCGACCTCGTCGCCGCCGGCGAAGTACGCGACCTCCCAGTGGCCTTCGACCCTCGAGACGCTGTGGGTGAGGGGGCCGTTCTCGCGCCGCTCCTTGGCCACGTTCGGATCGCGGTTGGCGATCGCCGCTGCCTGTTCGCGGTTCACCGCGGCATGGGCGGTTGCGGCGGATGAGCAAAGGATCAGGGGTAGGAGGAGCCAGAGCATCCACTTCCGCGGCACGCCCTGGCTCCTCAGCTGAGGCCGAAATGGTTGAGTACGATTGGCGCCACATCCCTCAGCGCCCAGCGGCCGCGGTCGCCGGCGTCGTCCGGGCCGCAGCCGACGAAGAGCAGGGGGCCGAGGGAGTCCTCAGCGTGCAGGGAGCCGTGGCTGCCGCCGCCCGCGTGGCTGACGCCGCCCCAATCCACGGCCTCGTATCCGGGGGCCAGGGAGACGATGTAGTCGCCGGCGTGCGGGGCCATGACCGCCGAGTGGACCCGCATCAGAGCGTCGGGGTACTCGTCGCTGCGAAACGTTCCGTCGTCGGTGGAGGCTTCCAGCACGCCCAGGTCGCCGGAGAGCTCCCAGCGCTCGCCGCGCAGGTCAGACAGCTCGTCGCCCGGCCGGAAGCGGAGCTCGCGGCCGTCGCGTTCGATCACGGCATCGCCGCCCTCGCGGCGGCAGACCAGCTCGATGCCCTCGATCTCCCCCAGGCGCCGGCGCACCTCGTCCGGGTCGGCCCGCTCGCCCTCGCCCGGCAGCAGGTAGACGTGCGCCGCCCGGCCGGTCGGGCTGACCGCGAGCTGCGCCAGCTCCGGCCTGTCCTCCGACGGCGCGAGCACGCTCCAGTCGCGGCCGAGCACGTCCGCGAGCGGCAGGCCGCGCTCGACCGGGGTCTGGGCGTGGTCGGCGAGCAGGATCACCGCGTGCTCGCGGAGGAAGCCGTCGAGGCCGCCCGCCGCCTCGACCAGCTTCGCGAAGCACCGGTCGGCCTTGGCGATCGACTCGACGCTCGCCCCCGGCCCGAAGCGATGCGAGTAGTTGTCGTTGTCGGGCAGCGAGAGCAGCAGGAAGTCGTAGGCGTCGCGGCGCTCCAGCTCGGCCGCGACGCAGGCCGAGTAGCCGTCCCGCGCGCCGGGGATCGAGGTCGACTTGCAGGGCGTCTCGCTGCTCGCGTAGAGGTCGCCGTAGAAGAGCTCCGCCGGTCCCCAGGTGTGGTGGCGGAACTTCAGCCGCGTCGTCTCCACCGCGCGCCGCAGCAGCCCGTCGAGCGAGACTTCGTGCCGGCGCCGGCCGCGGTAGATCAGGAACGGCGTGCAGGCCGTGCGCACGCCGGCGTCGTCGAGCCGCTCGAACAGGGTCGGCGACTCCGGGTTTAGGTGGGCGAGGTTCATGTTGTAGACGAGGTCGTAGAGGGCGCGGAAGACGCCGACGGTGCGCGTCGCCTCCAGCGAGGAGCCGTACTCGACGTAGCGCCGCTCCAGCCGGTGGAACCAGTTCATGCCGCTGATCCAGTGGCGGTCCGCGGCGGCGCCGGTGACCATCTCGGCGCAGGCGACCGGGGTCACCGAGGGGAAGCTGGAGACGCAGTCGGGGATCAGCAGCCCGCGCTCGAGCAGCGCGCCGAAGGTCGGCGCCCGCCCCTCGGCGACCGCCCGTTCGAGCATGTCGGTGCGCAGCGAGTCGACGTAGACAAGAACCAGTTTCACTAACGCAAGACGCGCAGCCCGGCGTGCTTGCGCTGCGCGCGGCGGTGGCGGGAGACGCCGAGCCAGACGAGGGCGACGATCGCCAGCAGGGTCAGCACGGGCAGCAGCAGCGCCGCCGCGACGACGACCAGCGCGGCGAGCGAGACGATGAAGCCGAGCGCCCCTCCCCCGCTGCCCTCGCGGCGGCCGGCGCCGCTGACGAGGTCGCTGACCACGAGGCAGCCGAGCACCGCGCCGAGCCCGCCGAAGATCGCCCCGAGCAGGTTGCCCAGGTCGGCCGCGCCGGCGAGCAGGAAGCCGACGATCAGGCCGATCGCGGCGGCCAGCAGGGTCATCCGCCCGCGCGCCGATCCGCGCGTGCCGGTGGTCCCGGCGAGCATGCCGATCGCGATGCCGATGCCGAGCTCCAGCCCGGCTCCTTCGAGAAAGCTCACCGGGAAAACCTACACTCCAGGGATGGAAGAGACGCCGCACCGGCGCCGCGCCCACACCAGCAGCCGCGATCTGGAGCGCTACGCGGGGCTATTCGCCGCGCGCACCGGGGTGATGCGCTCCTCGGCGATGCGCGACCTGATGGCGGTCACGGCGCGCCCCGAGGTGATCTCGCTGGCCGGCGGGCTGCCCGACACCTCGACCTTTCCCGCCGGCACGTTCGCCGCGCAGATGACGCGGATCGCGCAGGAGTCGACGGCGGAGGCGCTGCAGTACGGGCCGACCGAGGGCTTCGCCGAGACCGTCGACTGCATCCTCGAGGTGATGGGCGCCGAGGGCATGCTGCCCGACCCCGACGACGTCATCGTCACCACCGGCGGCCAGCAGGCGATCGACCTGGTCTGCAAGACGCTGCTCGACCCCGGCGACGTGGTCGTCTGCGAGGCCCCCACCTACCCCGGCGCGGTGCCCGTCTTCTGCAGCTACCAGGCGGAGACGATCCAGATCGAGTGCGACGCGGACGGCATGCGCGTGGACGAATTCGAAGCCGTGCTGGAGCGGCTCGGCACGGAGGGGCGGCGGCCGAAATTCGTCTACTCGGTGCCGAGCTTCCAGAACCCGGCCGGCGTGACGATGTCGCTGGAGCGGCGCCGCCGCCTGGTCGAGCTGGCGCGAGCGCACGAGCTGCTCATCGTCGAGGACAACCCGTACGGGCTGCTGCGCTTCGGCGGCGAGCCGCTGCCGCCGCTCTACCAGCTCGACGGCGGCGACTTCGTGATCTACATCGGCACGTTCTCGAAGATCCTCTCGCCGGGGATCCGCCTCGGGTGGGCGGTCGCGCCGCCGCCGGTGATGGAGAAGATCGTGCTCGGCAAGCAGGCCTCCGACCTCTGCACGTCGACCCTCACCCAGCACTTCGTCCGCGAGTACTTCGGCGAAGGGCGCTGGCGCGAGTACATCGACGACCTGGTCGAGATCTACCGCGGCCGCCGCGACACGATGCTCGCGGCGCTGCGCGAGCACTTCCCGGCCCAGGCGACCTGGACCGAGCCGCAGGGCGGCCTGTTCATCTGGGCGACGCTGCCGGAGTACATCGACACCGGCGACCTGCTGGCCAAGGCGCTGCGCGAGGACGTCGCCTTCGTCCCCGGCCAGGCCGCCTTCGTCGACGAAAGCCGCGGCCGCAACTCGATGCGGCTCAACTTCTCCGGCGTCGGCGACGAGGAGATCCGCGAGGGCGTCCGCCGCATAGGCAAGGCGATCGCCGAGCAGGTGGACCTGTACGGAGCCCTGACAGGCGAACAGCCGGCCGTGCCGGAGCGTCGGCCCGAGACGGGAGCGGCCGGCGGGGACGTTCTTCCATTCCGCAAGGAGTCAGCGTGAAGGTCGCGGTCCTGAAAGGGGGCCGCTCGCTCGAGCGCGGGGTCTCGCTGCGCTCCGGCGCGCGGGTCGAGGACGCGCTCGAGCGGCTCGGCCACGAGGCGCTGCCGATCGACGCCGGCGGCGACCTGGTCAAGCGGCTCGCCGCCGGGCGGCCCGATGTCGTCTTCGTCGCGATGCACGGCCCCGGCGGCGAGGACGGCACCGTGCAGGAGCTGCTCGAGATCCTCGGCCTGCCCTTCACCGGGCCCGGCGTCGCCGCCTGCACGCGCTGCATCGACAAGGTCCTCGCCAAGCACGAGCTGCGCGGCGCCGGCGTGCCGACCCCGGACTGGTTCGCCTTCAACGAGACCGCCTTCCGCGAGCTCGGCGCCGCCGACGCGCTCGGCGACCTCGAGCAGCGGCTCGGCTTCCCGCTCGTGGTCAAGCCGAGCCGCGGCGGCTCCTCGCTGGGGATCAAGTTCGCCGCCGACTGGTTCGAGGTGCCGGAGGCGCTGGTCTCGGCCTTCAGCTACGACGAGCGGGTGCTGTTGGAGCGCTTCGTCGCCGGGCGCGAGCTAGCGGTCGGCGTGCTCGGGGCCGAGCCGCTGCCGGTCGTCGAGGCGATCCCGGCCGAGGGCGACCGCTACGACTTCGAGGCCCGCTACGAGATCGGCCGCACCGGGTTCGCCTGCCCGGCCGAGCTGGGCGAGGGCGATGCTGCGGCGGTGCGCGAGGCGGCGCTCGGCGCCTACGAGGCGCTCGGCTGCGGCGGCTTCTCGCGCGTCGACCTGATCCTCGGCCAGGACGGGCCCCAGGTGCTGGAGGTCAACGCGATCCCCGGCCTCACCGACACCAGCCTCCTCCCCCAGGCCGCCGAGGCGGCCGGCATGACCTTCGAGCAGCTGGTCGAGCGGATCCTCGAGCTGGCGCTGCAGCCGGCCGCGGCCTAGGAGGTTCCCTCCGCAAAGTCATCCGGCGTTACCTCGTCGAGGAACTCCTTGAACTTGTCGACGACCTCCTCGGTGTCCTCGACCTCGTGCTCGAACTCGATCGCCGACTCCTCGATGACCTCCTCGGCGGCGAAGATCGGCGCCGAGACCCGCACCGCGAGCGCCAGCGCGTCGGAGGGGCGCGAGTCGATCTCCATCTCCGAGCCGTCGATCGAGACGGTGATCGACGCGTAGAAGGTGTTGTCGCGCAGCTCGGTCACGGAGACCCGCTCGCATTTCGCGTCGACCTGCTCGAGCAGGTCGGAGAGCAGGTCGTGGGTCATCGGCCGCGGCGTCGAGGCCCCCTGCAGCTTCATCAGGATCGCCGCCGCCTCGGGGTGGCCGATCCAGATCGGCAGGAACTGGTTGCCGTCAACCGTCTTCAACAGGACGATCGGCTGCTTGCCGACCATGTCGAAGCTGACCCCGTAGATCTGCATCTGCTGCAAAATTCCGCTCCGAGCCGAGGGTTGGACTGCCCTGATTATAGGTACGGCGAAGCGCCGCTCCGCCAACCGGGCACCCGTCGGCGTCGGATCCGCACGCTCGCGGCGTCGCGGCAGTGGGCGATCCTGGATTCGAACCAGGGACCTCGTCCTTATCAGAGACGCGCTCTAACCAACTGAGCTAATCGCCCTTCTTGACTCTGCAACGCGGTCTTCACCCCGGCGCAGCAACCGCCAGCTCCTCTCATGGAACATCCATTGGACCATGTGCTCGGGAGACGGCGAAAAGGCCGCGATGCATCGCTTCGCGAATCGTAGCGACGGCCGGGCGTGAACGGAGGATCGACTTGTCGGCGCAACGTCGCTGATTTTCCTGGCGGCGGTGCTGTCAGGCGGTGGTCGCGGCCTGCTCCTCGGAGGCCGTGCTGGGCCAGGTCTCCGCGTCTGGCCCAGGCCACGTGCGCATGATCCGCTCCGCGAGGTCGGCGCTTCGCTCGTCGATCAGCTGCTCATTCCACTCCTCGTTCTGGCAGAGGCGCTGGTTGATGAGAAGGACGCTGCGCTTGGCCAGCTCCTCGCGCTTGCTGTGCGGATCGCTGTCGGTTGCCTGCCACGGAGCGTTGGAGAGCGAGGAGTTGAGGGGCTGGGTGACGAGCGTGAGATTGCCCAGGCGGTTGACGTGGGCCGCCCTGTTCTCGGCCGCTGCCTCGGGGTCCTCGGCGTCATCGACCGGCCAGTTCTCTTCCCAGCTTTGTGGAAGGGCGTGCTCGATCGAGAGGCCGGCCGGGAGCGTGATCGCCTCGGTTTTGGCCGAGTCTCGCATGTCCAGCTCGCAGGCTTCGACGATCATGCACAGCCGCCGCTGGCCGACGTTGCCGTACATCTCGCCCTGCTCAAGTCGGGTCTGGGCCTCGTCGTCGGGTGGCCAGATCGCCGTCGTGGCCTGGGAGGAGCGCAGCTCGCGGACGATCGCCTCGTCGGCATGCTCGGCGTCGGCCTTGATCGCTTTGAGAAGGCTGGTCAGGATTCGGTTGTAGTTCTTGGCCGTCAGGCGCATGATCGCCCTGCGTACCAACCAGCTCTCCAGCGCGGCCAGGGCGCGGAGGCGGCGCTCTGCCGTCAGCTCCGTTGTACGGAACAGGAACAGCGCGATTGGAAGCATCGTGGTGGTGTCGAGCGCTTCCATCCGCGAGAAGAAAAGCTCCTCGGGAGTGCCCTCCTCGAAGTCATCGAACTCACGCATGATCCTCGCGTCCGCACAGAGACGCGGTATGAGCTCTGCCATGGGCGGCGCGTCACCGGGGCGCAGGATGTCTTTGCGGAAGGTGTCGAAGAGCTTGTCGACGCGGACCACCTTTCCGAGTTGCATCGCAAGCCAATGCATGAGGAACCAGTCGGCGCGGGCGCGCTTCTCGCGTCCCTGGCGGACTTCGTCCAGCCAGTACTCGTCTGCCTCGAAGGTCGGCTCCCACTCGTTGTCGTGGAGGGCGGTGGCGGGAGCACCCTCGCGTTCAGCCTGCAGGAAGATCGCATTCTTCACGAGATCCAGGGCGCCGAGCCCGGTGCCTCGGGCGTTGAGGGTCTCGAAGATGACCTGGGCGTTGTCGCTCTCGTCCAGGTTGATCGAGACGACGTAGAGCAGGCTTTCAAGGCAGGTCTGGAGGGCTCCGAGCCGATCGATCTGGATGGCGGCATCGGCTTCGCCCTCATCGGTGACCCATTCGTCAATGCGATCGTGAAAGAAGCGCCAGGCGCCTGGGATTCCGGTGGACGCCCCATCGTCGGCGCCGTCCTTGATGGTCGCCAGAAAGTCTTTGCGGTCGCGTCGTGACGGCCAGACCTTGAAGCGCACGTCCCCCTCGACGGTGCGGCCGCGGTTCTCGGTCAGCTCGCGCAGGTCCTCGGCGACGTCGTCGGCGCCTCGCTCGGAGGCGACCGCCACAGCTGCGGCGATGATGATCTGGAGCGTGGTGAGGCGTTGCTGGCCGTCGATGACGTGGCGAGGGTCCACTCCCCCGACGGCCGACCGCTCTTGACTGAGCACGATCGGACCCAGGAAGTGCCGGTGCCGGACGTGAGCCTCCGGGTTGTCGAGGTAGCGGCCGGCGGTGTCGGCGATGTCGTCCCAAAGGACGGCCCAGTTCTCCTCCTGGTTCCAGACGTAGGCGCGCTGGTACACGGGCACCTGGAACTGGATGCGACCGTTAAAGAGGTCGTAGACGTGCTGGGTGGTCGGCTGCTCCACGTCAGCCGAGCCTAACTGGACCTCGCGCGCTTTGTCAGCGGGAACTGCGCCTTAGCGGCAGGTCAGAACCGTGTAGCTGCAAAATAGGGCAAAAACGAGCTAGTTTGGAGCTATATATGAGAAGAAAGCTTCAAGCTATGTCATAAATGAGCTAGAATGAAGCATATGCCGCAAGCATCGACCACCTCCAAGCTCGCACAGATCGCGGAGGAGCAATGGGGACTGGTGACGCGCCGACAGGCAGAGGAGGGCGGCGTCTCGCAAGCTACCCTCCAGCGCCTGAGTAGCGCCGGGGTCCTGGAGCGAGTGGGCCACGGCGTCTATCACCTCGCCGGGGCACCGGTCCCGGATCACATCGAGCTCCGCGCGGCCTGGCTCCAGCTGGCACCCGAGACGCCGGCCTGGGAGCGGCTGGACAAGCCGAACCAGGGGGTCGTCTCCCACCGTTCCGCCGCGGCTATGTACGGGCTCGGTCATCTCCCCGCCGACGTGCACGAGTTCACCGTGCGCGAGAGGCGACAGGTCCGCCGGCCCGACGTGCGCATCCATCGCCGCAAGCTGGCCGGGGACGAATGGATCGTCCTGCGCGGCCTGCCGGTGACGCGGCCTTCGCGGATCGCGGCCGACCTGCTGGCGGACCGGGAGGACCCCGAAGCGGTGGCGCAGGTCATCGCGGACGCCCTTCGCGGCGTCAACGAGTACGCGGCTTTCGTCGCGGAGAAGCTGGGGCCGTATGCGGCCCGGTTCGGGCTTCGCCGCGGCGACGGCGTGGCGCTCCTGCGCTGGCTCCTCGACCTGGTCGGAGATCCCGAGACCGCCCGCTGGATGGAGGACGCCCGGGCCGTGGTGACGGAGATCACGCCGGAGGGAGGCTTCCCCCTGCCACGACCGCCCGGTGCCCCGGAGGGGGCCGATGGCTGACGCGCGCTCATACGGCAGTCCCGGGGCGTTCCGGAGAGCACTCACGGACAAGCTCAAGGCTGCGGTCGAGAAGAGCAGGTGGGACCTGCCGCAGCTCCAGCGGCAGATGGCATACGACCGGCTGCTGGAGCGGCTGTACCTCGTCGACGAGGGATGGGTCGTCAAGGGCGCCACGGCGCTCCTGGCGCGCGACCTGGGCGTGCGCGCGACCATCGACATCGATGTCTACCGCGGCATTGCCGCCGACGTTGCCGAGCGTGAGCTGCGCGATGCGGCGGGCAAAGACATCGGCGACTGGTTCCGCTTCGAGGTCGGCGCGCCCCAGGCGGTGGGCAACACCGCCGATGGAAGGCGTCTGCCGGTGACGGCGTATGTCGGAGCGACGGTGTGGGCGGCGTTCCACGTCGACCTGGTCGGGTCGGACGTGACCATGACCGGCGAGCCCGAGCAGATGCCGGCGCTGGCCCGCGTCGCCATGCCCGATGTGGAGCAGCACGGGTACCGCGTGTATCCGCTCGTCGACCACATCGCCGACAAGGTGGCCGCCACCTTCGACCGCTACGGAGACGGCGAAGCTCCGTCGACTCGCTACAAAGATCTCGTCGACCTGGTGGCGATCGTCACCGAGGCCTCCGTGGAGGCGAAACCACAGATCGCCGCCCTGGCGTCGGAGGCAAGGCGCCGGTGGATCGCTCTCCCCCGGCGTTTTGCCGTCCCTGCACGCGACCTCTGGGAGCCCGGCTACGCGGCCGAGGCCGGGCGCTCACTGCTTTCGGTCGCGCGGACGCTGGACGAGGCGCTTGCAGTCGTCAGTCCCTTCCTGGATCCGCTCCTCGGCGGCAGCGCCGGAGGGACCTGGGATCCGAGGAAGGCGCGCTGGCTGCCCTGACGAGCAGGGCGGTCAGCCCACGGACCGCAGCTTGGCGGCCAGCGCCAGGGCCTCGTCGAGGTCGGCAAGGCGGATCTCGACCGATACGTCCTCGCCCCGCGGCCGCACCCTGACCTCGTGGCCGAGCGCGGACTCGAGCCTGTCGGCGGCCTCGCGCATCGCCGCGGACTCCTCGGAGCTGAGCTTGGGCGCGCTGCGTCCGCCTGCTTTTGGCTGGCTGGCCAGCTTGACCCTGTTCTCGGTCTCGCGCACCGACCAACCCCCGCGCGCCGCGTCGCGGGCGAGACGGCGGCGCACGTCGTTGCCCGCGACGGCGAGCAGGGCGCGCCCGTGGCCCTCGCTGAGCTCGCCCGACTCGAGCAGCTCGAGCGCCTCGTCGGGCAGGTCGAGCAGGCGGATCAGGTTGGAGAGGGCGGGTCGGCTGCGGCCGATGCGGCCGGCGAGCTCCTCTTTGGAGAGGCCCAGCTCCTCGACCAGGGCGGCGCAGGCGCGCGCCTCCTCGACCGGGTTGAGGTCCTCGCGGACCATGTTCTCGATCAGCGCGACCTGCAGCCGCTCCGCCTGCTCGGAGTCGCGCACCACCGCCGGCACCTTCTCCAGGCCCGCCTGCTGGGCGGCGCGCCAGCGGCGCTCCCCGGCGATCAGCTCGTAGCCGCCGTCGTGCAGGGGGCGGACCAGCAGCGGCTGCACGACGCCGCTCGCCTCGATCGAGGAGGCGAGGGCGGCGAGGGCCTCGGGGTCGAACTGCGTCCGCGGCTGCTTCGGGTTCGGCCTGATCAGGCCGACCGGCAGCTCGCGCAACTCGCCGATGTCGCCGGCCGGCACGCTCTCGGGCAGGATCGCCGCCAGGCCGCGGCCCATGCCGCGCTTGGCCTTGGCCTTCTTCGGCGCGCCGCTAGCCACGGCCGGCGAGCTCCTTCGCGAGCGCCTGGTAGGCGTCGGCGGCGCGCGAAGAGGGCGCGTGCTCGGTGACGGGCAAACCGTAGCTCGGCGCCTCGGCGACCCTGACGCTGCGCGGTATGACCGTGTCGAAGACCATTTCGGGGAAATGCTCGCGCAGCTCCCGCTCGACGTCCTGGGCGAGGCGCGTGCGCTCGTCGTGCATGGTGATCAACAGGCCCGACACGTTCAGCGCCGGATTGAGCTCGCGGCGGATCATCCCCAGCGTGTCGAGGAACTGGATCAGGCCCTCGAGCGCCAGGTACTCGGCCTGCACGGGGACGATCACCCGGTCGGCGGCGACCAGCGCGTTGACGCTGACGGGGCCCAGCGAGGGCGGGCAGTCGAGCATCGTGAAGGCGAAGCGCTCGCGCAGCGGGCCGAGCCGCTCGCGCAGCCGCGTCTCCGAGCCCTCCATGCGCGGCAGCTCGACCGCGGCGCCCGCCAGGTCGCGGCTGGCGGGGACGAGCCAGAGGTTGTCGGGCCCCGCGGGTCGCGCCGCCTCGGCGACCGAGACCTCGCCGATCAGGCAGTCGTAGGACGACGGCTGCGCGTCGCGGTCGCCGCCCAGGGCCACGGTGGCGTTGCACTGGGGGTCGAGGTCGACCAGCAGGGTCTGCGACCCTGCCGCGGCCACGCAGGCGGTCAGGTTCACCGCGGTCGTCGTCTTGCCGACGCCGCCCTTTTGATTCGCCACTGCGTAGACGAGGCCCATCGGTGGGGGAGGTTATTCGGCCAGGGTCGGGGGGTCGGGGCCGGGGGTCGCCTCGGGAGTGCCTAACTTCGCTCACTTCGTTCGCTCGTGAATTTGGAGCTGCCCTGCCGGGCAGCCCCGTATAGCCCGCCGGGGCGCCGCTTCGCGAGGCACTCCCGAGGCGACCCCCGGCCCCTTCACGGGACGCCCGACCCCGCGAGTCCCCATGGGGCACTTGAGCTCTGGTCAGCCCTTGGGGCGCTTCTTGGCGATTCCCGCCCGGCGTGGGAGGTCCGGCGGGGTGGGGCCGAGCTTGCGCAGGATGTGTAGGTGGCGGTGCTTGCTGCCGGCGCGGTCGCCGACGTCGAGGATTTGCTCCGGGTGCATGGCGAGCTGGTCGGCGGCTCGGGCGAGTTGCTGCTCCTCGCCGGGGTCGCGCTTGCCCTTCCAGGCGACCAGCACTCCGTTTTCGCGGAGCAAAGGGGATGCGAGCTCGGCCAGGGTCGAGAGGCGGCCCACGGCTCGGGCGGTTACGGCGTCGTAGGAGTCGCGCGGCTCGCCGGAGGCGAGGTCCTCGGAACGGGCGTTGCGGACGGTGGCGTTGGGGATGCCGGCGCTGTCGATCGCCCGCTGGATGAACTCGCACTTGCGGCCCACGGACTCGATCAGGTCGACCTGAGCCTCAGCTAGAGCAACAGCGAGCACAAGGCCCGGAAAGCCCGCTCCAGAGCCGATATCGGCGATCCGCCCCGCCCCCCGGAGCTCCTCCACCTCGAGCCCCGTGAGGCTGTCCTCGACATGCACCCGCCAAGCCCGCCCCGGCTCGGTAACCGAGCTCACAGATGCTCGCTCCTTCTCCAAAAGCTCCAACACCCGCGTGATCGTCGCCCTTTGCCGCCGATCGAGCGGGGGTCCCGGTAGGGGCGGAACGTCTTGTACTTTTTCGTCGTCAGCCATTGGGCGCCAGCTGCAAACCGCACCTTCGAAAAAGTTAAGTGGAGCCCCTACCGGGACCCCCGCTCCCTACTCCGAAACAAGCGGGGCGACGACCACGCACCGCCGCGGCTCGTCCCCTTCGCTGAACGTCTCGACCCCCGAGCGCTCTTTGAGGTGTTCATGGACCACGCGCCGTTCCTGGGCGCTCATCGGGTCCATCTCGACGCTGGCGTTGCGCTCCAGCGCCTGCTCGGCGGCCCGGTCGGCCCGCGCCGTCAGCACCTCCTTGCGCCGCTCGCGGTAGCCGGCCGCGTCGATGACCACCCGCTTGCGGTCCCGCAGCCCCCTGAAGGCCGCCTGGAAGCAGAGCAGCTGCAGCGCGTCGATCGTCTGACCGCGCTTGCCGATCAGCAGCCCGAAGTCCTCCTCGCCGAGGATCTCCGCTTCGATCCGCTCGTCGTCCTCGCGGATCTCGACCTCCCCCTCGAGATCGAGCTCGTCGAGAACCCCCTCGATCAGCTCCCGAACCCGATCGACAGGCGCCTCCGGCCAAGTCGTCTCTCCACTCACAGCCCCCACCCTATTCGAGCTTCCCTCTCCCGTGGGTTTTCGCGCTCCAGCACCAACTCCGGGCCTCGGGTGGTGCCGGCTGTGATCCCAGGGCTCGGGGGTGTCCGGCTGTGATCCCAACTTCGCTCACTTCGTTCGCTCGTGAATATGGAGCTGCCCTGCGGGCAGCCCAGCGCCATTCGCCGGAACGCCGCTCCGCGAGGATCCCATCCGGACACCCCCGAGCCCTTCAGCTCAGCAAGTAGCTGAGGCCACCGGACCCACAGCTCAGCGAGAGTCGCGCCGTCGGAGCTCGCCTACCTTCGACGCTTCTTCTTCTTCGGCGGTTTCGGAGGTGGCTTGGCGGCTGCCGCCTGGGCCGGAGTGGGCACCGCCGGCGCCGGGATGAAGCGCTTGAGCGCGTACTGCTGGCCGATCGTCCAGAAGTTGGTCGTGATCCAGTAGAGGACGAGGCCGGCGGGGAAGCTGATGATGAAGGGGACGAAGACGAACGGAAGGACGAACATCATCGTCCGCTGGCTTTTGTCCGCCGTGACCGCCATCACCATGCCGGAGACGAGCTGGGTGCCGACGTAGAGGATCAGCAGGGCGATCAGTTCGCCGCCGCTCGCCTTCGCGGTGAGGTCGTGGATGAAGAGGAAGGAAGCTTCGCTGCCGCAATTCCCCGCTTCGCAGCCGATGTCCGCCGGGAGCTCGTTGCGCAGCACGTGGAAGAGGGTGATGAAGACCGGCAGCTGCGCGATCAGCGGGATGCAGGAGGCGAAGGGGTTGACTTTGTTCTCTTTGTAGAACGCCATCATCTCCTGCTGCATGCGCTGCTGGTCGTTCTTGTACTTCTCTTTGAGCTCCTTGAGCTGCGGCTGCAGGGCCTGCAGGGCGCGCATCCCCTTCAGCGATTTGTAGGTGAGCGGGATCAGGATCGCCCGCGTGCAGACCGTCAGCGCGATGATCGACATCCCCCAGCTGAGGCCGGCGCTGTCGTGGAAGAACTTGAGGACGTTGTTCGCGACGTCGACCAGCGGCTGCAGGATGTCGGCGGCGGGGATCACGTGCGCGCTCCGTGCCGGCGGTGGTACTCAGCCGGGTCGACGGGCCCGACCCGCAGCGTGAAGCGGTCGGGGACCGGGTCGAACCCCCCGTGGCTGAAGGGATTGCAGCGCAGGAGCCGCCAGGCGGCGAGCAGGGCGCCGCGCAGCCCGAAGCGGCGGATCGACTCGGTCGCGTAGGCCGAGCAGGTCGGCTCGTAGCGGCAGCGGCGCGGCAGAGCGGGCGAGACCCAACGCCGGTAGGCGGCGATCGGCGCGAGCAGGACGCGTTTCACGTGGAACGCTCCCCCGGCGAGGTGTGCGCGAGCGCCTCTTCGAGGCTCGTGCGCACGCCCGCCGTCCCCTCGCGCTCGATCAGCCCGCCGATTTCCGGGCGGGCCACGGCGACGAAGTCGTGGCCCTCCGGCAGGCGGTCGGCGAGCTCCCAGAAGGCCTCGCGCAGCGTGCGCTTGACCTTGTTGCGGTCGACCGAGCCGCCGACCTTGCGGCTCACCGAGACGCCGAGCCGGGTGTCGCCGGCGTCGTCCTTCTTGCGGGGAAAGCTGTAGAGCACGAGATAGCGGGTGGCGTGCGAGGCGCCGTCGCGGTAGACGCGGTCGAACTCGCCGCTGCGCGAGAGGCGGCGTCGCTTCGGCATCTCTAGGGCGTCAGCCGCTTCCGGCCTTTGCTGCGCCGACGCTTGAGGATCGCGCGTCCGCCGCGCGTCCGCATGCGCGCCCGGAAGCCGTGCGTCTTCGCCCGCTTTCGCTTCTTCGGCTGGTAGGTGCGCTTCATTGGCCGTCGCAGTATACGGACGCGCCGCGAACGTCGAGCCGAGACCTCGGAATCATTTCTGCGGCATTTGCGGCACGCCGGGAATCGGGCCCGACGGCCGCCGCTATCGTCGCTCGGCGGTGCCCGCGGACGCCCCCGAACAGAGCCTCGACGCCCTCTGGGAGGAGGTTCGGCGCCAGCTGCTCAGGGCCGTTCCCCGCTCTACCTTCGAGATCTGGCTGGAGCCCCTGCGGCCGGTCGGCGCCCAGGGCGCCACGCTCTACCTGACCGCGCCGGAGGGAATCCAGACCTGGGTCGAGCGGCGCTACCGGCCACTGCTCCGCGAGGCCCTCGAGGCCGCCGGCTCGCCCTTCTCCGAGCTCGCCTTCGCGGCTCCCGGGGCCGAGCCCTCCGCGCCGCAGGCGACGCCGCCGGTCGAGCTGAACCCGAACTACACCTTCGAGCGCTTCGTGATCGGCGAGGGGAACCGCCTCGCGCACGCCGCCGCCCTGGCGGTCGCCGAGACGCCGTCGGAGGCCTACAACCCGCTCTTCCTGCACGGCCCGCCGGGCCTCGGCAAGACCCACCTGCTCGGGGCGATCGCCAACTACCTGCGCTCCAACGCCCCCGGCCTCAGCGTCCGCTACACGACCGCGGAGGGCTTCACCAACGAGTTCGTCGCGGCGCTGCGCACGAGCGGCGCCGAGGGCTTCAAGAACCGCTACCGCGACCTCGACGTGCTGCTCGTCGACGACGTCCAGTTCCTGCAGGGCAAGCAGCACACCGAAGAGGAGTTCTTCCACACCTTCAACGCCCTGTATGAGGGCGGCAGCCAGCTCGTGCTCTCCGCCGACCGCCTGCCGAGCGAGCTCTCGACCCTGGAGAACCGCCTGCGCGACCGCTTCGAGTGGGGGCTGACGATCCCCGTGGAAGCCCCCGACCTGGCGACCCGCCTGACCGTCCTGCGCCGGCTCGCCGGCGAGGCCGGCCTCGACACCGGCGACGGCGACGCCCTCTCCGAGCTCGCCCGCCGCATCGACGCCAACGTGCGCCGCCTGCACGGAGCGCTGACCAAGGTGATCGCGCACGCCTCGCTGACCGCCAGGCCGCTCAGCCCCGAGCTGATCGCCGAGCTGATCCCGCAGCGCGCGCAGGGGCCCGAGCCGACCACGGTCGAGCAGATCCAGCAGCGGGTCTCCGCCGCCTTCGGCATCTCCCGGGCGGAGCTGGTCGGCGGCAGCCGCGCCGCCACTCCGCTGCGCGCCCGCCAGGTCGCGATCCTGCTGACCCGCGAGGCCACCGACCTCTCGCTGCCCCAGATCGGCCGCCTCTACGGCGGCCGCGACCACTCGACCGTGCTCAACTCCCTGCGCCGCGCCGAAGCGAGCCTCAGCGACGACGGCGAGCTCGCCCACCGCGTCGCCGAGTTGCGCGCCACGATCCACAGCCCCCCCGGGAAATCCGCGTGACCTCCGGCGCCGCTGCAAGAATCAGCGTTTTCCCCAGCGTCCTCCACAGGCTCCGAACCGCGTAGCCATGCAGAAATCCGATGACTCTGGCAGTTTCCACAGGAACTAACCCAACTCAAGAGGACATCAGTCATTTGAAGCTGACCACGAAACGAACCGAGCTCGTCGCCAAGCTTTCCGTCGTCTCCCGCGCGGTCTCGACCCGCGCCGCGACCCAGGCGCTCTCCGGGATCCTTCTCAGCGCCTCCGAGGACGGGGTCGCGCTGACGGCGACCGACGGCGAGATGGGCCTGCGCACCGAGATGGACGCGCAGGTCGATGGCAGCGGCGCCGCGCTGCTGCCCGGCCGCCTGCTCGCCGAGCTCGCCCGCTCGCTTGGCGACGACAACGTCGAGGTCGAGCTGCGGGAGTCCGAGCGCGACGTCGAGATCCGCAGCGGCGGCTCCAGCTTTCACCTGCGCACGCTTCCCGCCGAGGACTTCCCCCACCTCCCCGATGAGGGTGGCGAGCCGCTGAAGATCCCCGCGGCCGCCCTGGCCGAGACGGTCGAGCTGGTCGCCCGCGCCGCCTCGCGCGACGACATGCGGCCGGTGCTCACCGGCGTGCTCGTCAACGCCTCCGGCCAGGAGATGACGATGGTCGCCACCGACTCCTACCGGCTGGCGGTCAAGCGGACCGAGCTGGAGAGCCCGATCGGCGGCGAGCTGGAGGCCAACATCCCGGCCAGGGCGCTGCGCGAGCTGGGCCGCCTGGTGGCCGGCGGGGAGGTCGAGCAGGTGTCGGTCAGCCTGCTCTCCAACCAGGCGCTCTTCAGGGCAGGGGCGATCCTCCTCAACACGAGGCTGATCGACGGCCAGTTCCCCAACTTTCGACAGCTCCTGCCGGAGTCCTACGAGCACGACGTGCGGCTGCCGCGGGGCGAATTCCTCGACGTCGTCCGCCGGGTCAGCCAGCTGGCACAGCGCAACGCGCCGCTGCGGCTCGCCTTCTCGCAGGGGGAGCTCAAGGTGTCCGCCTCGACCCCGGACGTCGGCGACGCGGAGGAGACGATGCCGGCGGCATTCGACGGCGAGGCGCTGGAGATCGGCTTCAACCCCGAGTTCCTGCGCGAGGGGATCGAAAGCGTCGAGGGCGACGAGGTGATGCTGCGGCTGATCTCGCCGCTGCGGCCGGGGCTGCTGCAGCCGGTCGACAACGAAGACTTCCGCTACCTCGTGATGCCGATCCGGCTCAACGTCTAGCGGTCGGGGTGCTGGTCTCCGCCGTCGAAGCGAGGCCGCTGCGCAGCCTCGAGGCGGCGCGGGTCGAGCTGGGCCCGGGCCTTGTCAGCCTGATCGGCCCCAACGGAGCCGGCAAGACCAACCTGCTCGAGGCGCTCTACTTCGCCCTCACCGGTCGCTCCTTCCGCACCGCCGACCGGCGCGAGCTGATCCCGTTCGGCGGCGCGCTCGCGCGCGCCGAGGCGGTGGTCCGCGACGAGGACGGCGTCGAGCACCGCCTGCTCGCCGCGGTCAGCCGCGGCGAAGGCCGCCGCCACCTGCTCGACGGCAACCCGGCCGAGCCGGCGGAGATCTCCCGCCACCGGCCACCGGTCGCGGTCTTCTCGCCCGATCGCCTGGCGCTGGTCAAGGGGCCGCCCGGGGAGCGGCGCGCCCACCTCGACCGCTACGTGGCGGCGCGCTGGCCGTCGCGGGGGCCGCTGCGGCGGCGCTACGGCCAGGCCCTCGCACAGCGCAACGCCCTGCTGGCGCGGCTGGCCGCCGGCGAGCGCGGGGGGGACCTCGACCCCTGGGACCAGGGGTTGGCGGAGGCCGCGGCGGAGCTGGCGGCGTCGCGGGCCGAGGCCGCGGCGGAGCTGGCCGGGCCCTTCGCCGCCGCCGCGTCCGACCTCGGGCTGCCGGGAGCCGCCGCGGTCGAGTACGCGCCGCGCGCGGCGGGGTCGGCGGCGGAGATCCGCGCCGGCCTGGAGGAGCGGCGCGAGGCCGACCTGCGGCTCGGGCGGACCTCGTGGGGACCGCACCTCGACGAGCTGAAGGTCCAGCTCGCCGGGCGCTCGCTGCGGCGCTACGGCTCGCAGGGACAGCAGCGGGCCGCTCTGCTCGCGCTGCTGTTCGCCGAGCGCGAGGCGCTGACGGCGGCCCGCCGCGTGGCGCCGCTGCTGCTGCTCGACGACGTGATGAGCGAGCTCGACCCGGGGCGGCGCGAGCGCCTGGTCGAGCGCCTCGGCGGCGACGGGCAGGTGCTGGTCACGGCGGCGGCCGACGAGTCGCTGCCGGCGGCGGCGCGCAGCCGGGTCGTCCGCCTGCCGCTCGAGATCGTCGGATCGGTTGCGGCGTGAGCCGGCGATCCGCACCGCGACCGGGGGCCGGAGCCTTCCGCGCGGCCCTCGACCGCGCGGCGCCGCGGACCGCCCTGGCGGCGACCCAGTCGGTCTGGGCGGAGGTGGTCGGGGAGCAGGTCGCGGCGGTCACCCAGCCGGTCTCCGAGCGCGGGAAGGAGGTCACGGTCGCCTGCGCGGACGCGGTCTGGGCCGAGGAGCTGGACCTGATGCAGGCGCGGCTGCTGGCCGCTCTGCGGGAGCGCCTCGGCGACGCCGCTCCGAAGGCTTTGCGCTTTCGCGTGCGAGACGCCTGAGATCCGTCACGTTTGTGTTTATTTGCAGGGATTTTCTTTCCCTGGGCCCGAGGTTCCGGGCGGCCGAACTGGTATCCTTATGTCAACTTGAGCGAGTGCCCCGATCGGGCCGCCGCAGGCGCCGTGCGGTCGGGGCTTTCCTTGCAACCCGGAAGGAACCAGTTGGCTGAGCAGAAGAAGAGCGCCGGATCGAAGAAGGCGAAGAAGGCAGGCTCCTACGGGGCCCAGGACATCACCGTCCTCGAGGGCCTGGAAGCGGTTCGCAAGCGCCCCGGCATGTACATCGGCTCGACCGGTCCGCGCGGGCTCCATCACCTCGTCTACGAGGTCGTCGACAACTCGGTCGACGAGGCGCTGGCCGGCCACTGCGACGAGGTGCGCGTCGTCCTCCACCCGGACGACAGCTGCACGGTCAGCGACAACGGCCGCGGCATCCCGGTCGGGACGATGGAGAAGGAGGGCCGGCCGGCGGCCGAGGTCGTCCTCACCGTCCTCCACGCCGGCGGCAAGTTCGGCGACGGCGGCGGCTACAAGGTCTCCGGCGGCCTGCACGGCGTCGGCGTCTCCGTCGTCAACGCGCTCTCCGAGCGCCTCCATCTCGAAATCCACACGGACGGCAACGTCTGGACGCAGGACTACGAGCGCGGCAAGCCGCAGGCCGACCTCGCCAAGGGCGCGGCGAGCAGGAAGCACGGCACGACGATCACCTTCCTGCCCGACTCCGAGATCTTCGACGAGGTCGAGTTCGAGTTCGAGACGCTGGCCGAGCGGTTGCGCGAGACCGCCTTCCTCACCCGCGGCCTGAAGATCGAGCTGGTCGACGAGCGCGGCCAGACCAACAGCGTCACCTTCCAGTACGACGGCGGGATCGAGGACTTCGTCCGCCATCTGAACGAGAACAAGGACACGCTGCACCGCAAGACGATCTTCTTCGAGGGCGACGAGGAGGAGGGCCAGGTCGAGGTCGCGATGCAGTGGAACAACTCCTACCAGGAGTCGATCTTCAGCTTCGCCAACAACATCAACACCCACGAGGGCGGCTCGCACCTCTCCGGCTTCCGCGCGGCGCTGACGCGGACGCTCAACGCCTACGCCCGCGGCAAAGGCATCCTCAAAGAGAAGGACGGCAACCTCGGCGGCGAGGACGTGCGCGAGGGGCTGACCGCGGTGATCTCGGTCAAGCTGCACGACCCGCAGTTCGAGGGCCAGACGAAGACCAAACTCGGCAACCCGCCGATCCGCGGCCTGGTCGAGGAGACGGTCAACCGCAAGCTGTCCGAGTACCTCGAGGAGAACCCCGGCGACGCGCGGCGCATCATCACCAAGGCGATCGACGCCTCGCGCGCCCGCGACGCGGCGCGCAAAGCGCGCGACCTGACCCGGCGCAAGTCGGCGCTGGAGAACTCGACCCTGCCCGGCAAGCTCGCCGACTGCACGGTCAAGGACCCGCGCGACGCGGAGCTGTTCGTGGTCGAGGGCGACTCCGCCGGCGGCTCGGCCAAGCAGGCGCGCGACCGCTCGACCCAGGCGGTGCTGCCGCTGCGCGGCAAGATCATCAACGTCGAGAAGAGCCGCATCGACAAGGTGCTCGCCAACAACGAGGTGCAGGCGCTGATCACGGCGATCGGCACCGGCGTGCACGAGGAGTTCAACCTCGAGGACGCCAGGTACCACAAAATCGTCATGGCGACGGACGCCGACGTCGACGGCGCCCACATCCGCACGCTGGTGCTCACCTTCCTCTACCGGCAGATGCCGGAGCTGATCGACGCCGGCTACGTCTACATCGCCAAACCGCCGCTCTACCGGGTCAAGCAGGGCAACCAGGAGACCTACCTGGAGCGCGAGGCCGAACTCGAGGAGCTGCTGCTGCGCGACCGGCTCGAGGAGTTCGAGGTCGCCGACGCCAACGGCAAGGCGACGAAGCTGAGCAAGAGCCGCTGGCAGAGCTACGTGCGGCGGGCGAAAGAGTACGAGGGCTGGGGCTCCTCGCTGCAGGCCGAGTTCGGCCACGAGACGGTGCGCTTCCTCGAGGAGTCGAGCCTGCTCGACGAAGAGGCGGCGACGCTGGCCTCGGCGCGCAAGGTGCTGGGGGGCGAGCAGGACGAGAGCGAGCCGTATGAGACCGAGCTCGTCGAGGACTCCGACGCGGGCCTGGTGGTCAAGGCGATCGAACGCAGGACCGGCCTCGCGCGCACGCACCGGCTGCCGCGCGAGCTCTTCGAGCACCACGAGTACCGCAAATTCACCGAGGTGCACGCGGCGCTGCTCAAGCAGGTCGGCCGGCCGCCGTTCGAGGTGCGCTACTCGGGGCGGACCAGGGAGGCGCTCTCGTTCCAGGCGCTGCGCCCCGCGGTGCTCGAGCTGGCCCGCCATGGCGTGCAGCTGACGCGCTTCAAGGGCCTGGGCGAGATGAACGCCGACCAGCTGCGCGAGACGACGATGGACCCGGCGACCCGAACGCTCGCCCGCGTCACGCTCGACGACGCGACCGCGGCCGACCAGATCTTCTCGATGCTGATGGGCGATCAGGTCAGCCCGAGGCGCGACTTCATCGAGCGAAATGCGAAAGACGTGAAATTCCTTGACGTCTAGAGGGGGTCGCTGATGGCGCTAGAGGCACTCACCGGCAGGATCGAGGAGCGCGAGCTCGAGAAGGAGATGCGCTCGTCCTACCTCGATTACGCGATGAGCGTGATCGTCGGCCGGGCGCTGCCGGACGTGCGCGACGGGCTCAAGCCGGTCCACCGGCGGGTGCTCTACGCGATGCACGACATCGGCCTGCAGCCGACCCGCCCCTACCGCAAGTGCGCCTTCATCGTCGGCGAGGTGATGGGCAAGTACCACCCGCACGGCGACTCGGCGATCTACGACACCCTCGTCCGCATGGCGCAGGAGTTCTCCCTGCGCTACACGCTGGTCGACGGCCAGGGCAACTTCGGCTCGATCGACGACGACCCGGCGGCGGCGATGAGGTACTGCGTCGCCGGCGACACCCGTGTGGCGACTACGAACGGCACCGTCCGCATCGACTCCCTGGCGCCCGCCGCCGATCCGAATAGCGATGCCGACGTCGATCTCGAAGTGCTCGACCGCCTGGGCCGCCCGGTCCACGCGTCGAAGCTCTTCCATTCCGGGGACCACCCGACTCTGCGCCTCCGCACGTCCCAGGGCCACGAGCTCACGGGCACCCACAACCATCCTGTCCTCTGTCTCGTCGATATGGAGGGCGTGCCCCTTCTCCTCTGGAAGCTGCTCGAGGAGATCAAGCCGGGGGACCGTGTCCTCGTCTCGCGCACGCCTCAGGATCTGGAAGCGAGCTCTCTGCCGCTGAGCGAGCGCGACGCGCAACTCGCGCTGCTCGCGGGCGCGTTCGTCTCGGAGGGGTGGATTGGTGAGGGGCGGGCCGGCTTCAACAACATCGACGAGGAGTTCTTCGACGCGGTCCTGTCGGCATACGACGCGGTGGTCGGGGGGAGTCGCTATGTGTCGTCGCGCCGCATAGCGTCGGGAAGCCTGCTGTACGAGCTCGATGTTCAGAATCTGGCCGCGCTGAGCGACAGCCCACTCAGCTCGATAGCCGGCAGGGCAAAGGCGAAGAGAGTGCCGGAGTTCGTCTGGCGGTCGAGCGGGTCCTTCAAGCGCGCCTTCCTGCGGGCGCTCTTCACCGGAGACGGGTCGTCGTCCCTGCTGCCGCGCCGCTCGATCCAGGTCTCCTATTCGACTTACAGCGAACAACTCGCCCGCGACGTGCAGCTGCTCCTGCTCGAGAGCGGTGCGGTTTCGCGGATCTGCCGCTACGAGAAGGGCGAGTTCAAGGTTGTGATCAGCAACAGGAGAGATGCGCGCCTCTTCGCGCGAAATGTGGGGTTTTTCGGAGCAAAGCAGGAGAAATTGGAGCGCGATCTCGGGAACGTTCCAGAGTCGAGCCGGTCACTCAGCCACGACCACGTCCCGTACGTCGCCGACTACATCCGTTCCGACTGCGGCTCTCGCTGGACCGACCGCGATTGGCTACGCCGGCACAACGTCGACCGAATCGAGCGCTGGGAGCAAGGCGGCGCGGCGATCATGGAGCGGATCGAGTCGCCGGAGGTGCGCGGGGTCGTCGAGCCACTGGTCACCGGCGACTACTTCTACGCCGAGGTCGAGTCGGTCGAGTCCGCCGGCGTCCAGGCCGTCTATTCGCTTCGGGTCGACAGCGACGATCACTCGTTCCTCACCAACGGCTTCGTCAGCCACAACACCGAGGCGCGGTTGGGGCGGCTGGCGACGGAGCTGCTGCGGGACATCGACGCGGACACGGTCGACTTCGTCCCCAACTACGACGAATCGACGCAGGAGCCGGGGATCCTGCCGTCGCGCTTCCCGAACCTGCTGGTCAACGGCTCGTCGGGGATCGCGGTGGGGATGGCGACCAACATCCCGCCGCACAACCTGCGCGAGGTCGCGGGTGCGGTCGCCGCCTACATCGACGACCCGGCGATCGACCTGGCCGGGTTGATGGAGCACGTCAAGGGGCCCGACTTCCCCGGCGGCGGGATCATGAGCCTGGAGGGGATTCGCGACGCATACGCTTCCGGCCGCGGCGCGGTCAAGGTGCGCGCCCGCGCCCACGTCGAGCCGCTGAAGGGCGGCAAGGACGCGATCGTCGTCACCGAGCTGCCGTTCCAGGTCAAGAAGGGCGGCGACAACGGCCTGATCACGAAGATCGCCGACCTCGTCCGCGACAAGAAGCTGGAGGGGATCTCCGACCTGCGCGACGAGTCCGACCGCTCCGGGATGCGGCTCGTGATCGAGCTGAAACGCGGCGGCCAGCCGGCCAAGGTCGTGCTCAACAACCTCTACAAGAAAACCGCGATGCAGACCAGCTTCGGGATCAACATGGTCGCGCTGGTCGACGGGGTCCCGCGCACGCTGAGCCTGCTTGAGCTGGTCAAGCACTACGTCGACCACCAGCGCGAGGTGGTCACGCGGCGCACCCAGTACGAACTGCGCCGCGCCGAGGCCCGGGCCCACATCCTCGAGGGGCTGCTGGTCGCGCTCGACAACCTCGACGCGGTGATCAAGCTGATCCGCGGCTCGAAAGACCCGGATACGGCGCGCGACGGCCTGATCTCGCAGTTCGAGCTCTCGCGCGAGCAGGCGCAGGCGATCCTCGACATGCGCCTGCAGCGGCTGACCGCGCTGGAGTCCGACAAGGTGCGGGCCGAGCACGCCGACCTGGTCGAGCGGATCGGCGAGCTGCGGGCGATCCTCGGCGACGAGGCGAGGGTGCTCGGCCTGGTCAAGGAGGAGCTGGCCGAGATCGCCGGCTCCTACGGCGACGAGCGGCGCACCGAGATCGCCCACTTCGAGGGCGACGTCGGGATCGAGGACATGATCGCCGACCAGCAGATGGTGATCTCGCTGACCTCCTCGGGCTACGTCAAGCGGCTGCCGCTCGCCACCTACCGCCAGCAGCGCCGCGGCGGCGTCGGCGTGATGGGGATGAACCTCAAAGAGGACGACTACATCGCCCACCTGCACATCTGCTCGACCCACGACTACCTGCTCTTCTTCACCAACCGCGGCAAGGTCTACCGGCTCAAGGTCTACGAGCTGCCGGAGGGCAGCCGCACCTCGAAAGGCAGCTCGCTCAACAACCTGCTGCCGCTGCGCGAAGGCGAGCGGGTGATGGCGGTGATCCCGACCCGCGACTTCAAGGAGAACAGGTACCTGGCGTTCGCCACGGCGAAGGGCCAGATCAAGAAAACCGAGTTCCTCGACTACAACACGCCGATCCGCGCCGACGGGATCATCGCGATCAAGATCCGCGACGGCGACGAGCTGGTCGGGGTGCGGCTGACCTCGGGCGAGGACGACCTGCTGATGGTCTCCAGGTCGGGCCACGCCGTGCGCTTCTCCGAGGACGCCGCGCGGCCGATGGGCCGCGTCGCCGGCGGGGTCAAGGGCATGAACGTCGCCGGCAAGGTCGACGGCGAGGAGAACCGCGTGCTGGCGATGGACGTCGCCCGCGACGACACCGAGCTCTTCGTCGTCACCGAGAACGGCTACGGCAAGCGCACCTCGATCGCCGAGTACCCGGTCAAGGGACGCGGCGGCAAAGGCGTGCTGACCGCGAAGCTGACCGAGAAGAAGGGCGGCCTCGCCGGCGCGATGGTCGTGCGTGAGCACCAGGATCTGCTCTTCATCTCCCACCAGGGAATGGTCCAGCGCACCGAAGCCGGCGGCATCTCGCAGATGGGCCGCGCCACCCAGGGGGTCCGCGTGATGAACATCAAGGACGACGACCGCGTCAGCGCCGTCGCCCTAGTGGTCGAGTCGGAGGAGTCGGCCCCGGCCGAGGACGCGCAGCAGGACGAACTAGGCAGCGACGGGTAAGTACTGCTGCCAGGCGGGCGGGATGTTGGGGCTCGCCACCTGGATGAAGATGCTCGGCCCTGGGGCCTTCGGCGCGTTCTTCGGATGCATCTGGATCTCGCGCGGCAGCCGGTTGCCCTTGCGGCGGTTGCAGCTGGCGCAGGCGGCGACGATGTTCTCCCAGACCGACTTGCCGCCGCGGCTGCGCGGGATCACGTGGTCGACCGTGAGGCCGGACTTGGTCGAGCCGCAGTACTGGCAGGTCCAGGAGTCGCGGGCGAGCACGGCACGGCGCGTGATCTTGCGCCGGTGCGCCTCGCGCGGCACCTTGACGTAGCTGACCAGGCGGATCACGTCCGGCCGCTCCATCGTCATGTGCTCGGAATGGATCGCCCCGGCCCGGCGCTCCAGCAGCTCGGCCTTTTCCTTCAACAGCAGGACAGCGGCCCGTCTCAACGTGCAGACGTTGATCGGCTCATACGTCGCGTTCAGTACGAGCACACGTGCCATCTTGCACGGGAATTCTACGCAGGCCGCTCAGCCAGTCGGATAAGAGCCCAGGATGCGCACGTTCTCGGCCTCTGCCCGCAGGGCCTCGAGCGCCGCCGCTACCGGCTCGTCCTCGACGCCCCCTTCGAGGTCGCAGAAGAACATGTAGCGGCCGAGGCCGCGGCGCAGGGGGCGCGACTCGATCCGGCTGAGGTTGACGCCGCGGCCGGAGAACTCGCGCAGCGCGTCGACCAGCGCCCCCGGGTGGTCGGCGCCGAGCTCGGAGAAGACGAGCGAGGTGCGGTGCGGGCCGCCGGCGTCGGTAGCCGTCCCCGCCGGCGCGATCCAGACGAAGCGGGTGACGTTGTCGCTCTCGTCCTCGATTCCCTCGCGCAGCACGACACAGCCGTAGATCTCGGCCGCCGCCCGCGCCCCGATCGCCGCCCAGGGGCGCACCGACTCGCCGACCATCCGCACCGCCTCCGCCGTGCTGCTGACGCTGCGCCGTTCGACCCCCGGCAGCCGCTCGCGCAGGAATCCCGCGCACTGTGCGAGCGGCTGGGGATGGGAGAGCACCGCCGCGATCTCGCCCAGGTCGACCCCCTCGCGGGCGATCAGGTGGGCGTGCACGCGAAAGTCGTGCTCGCCGACGATCGTCACCCCCTCGGTCTCGAAGGCCAGCGTGTCGAGCGTGCTGCGCACCGACCCCTCGATCGAGTTCTCGAACGGCACGAACGCCCGCTCCGACTCCCCCCGCTCCACAGCCAGGATCGCGTCATGCACCGTCGGCGCCCGCACGAGCTCCATCTCCTCCCCTCCAGCTTCACCCCCGGGCGAGGAAGCCTCGCGCAACGCATCTTCGGTGAAGGTCCCCGCCGGTCCGAGAAACGAGACCCGCATCGCTATTCGAAGACGACGTCGTAGGTCGCTTCGTTGTTTTCGGAGATTTCCTCGCCCGGCACCGGTTCCGCTTCGACTTCCAGCGTCGCTTCGCCCTTCGGCGCCGGCGTCAGCGGGATCGTCACGGTTTCTTCGGCCCCGGCTTCGATGCTGTTGATGTCCCCGGTCACGGTGTTGCCGTTCACGGTGACCGAGACCGTGATTCCGTTCTCGGTGGATTCCCCCTGGTTGGAGACGCGCACTTCGACTTCCGGCGTTTCTTCGGCCGCCACGGCGGTCGTTTCTTCGCTCGACAGTTCGGTGCCGTCGATGCTGGTCGCGATCAGGCCGAGGCCGTGCACGCCCGGCGTCGCGGCGCCGCCGCTCGAGCCGCTGACCGAGCCGAGCGCCGAGCTGACCTCGCCTTCGTCCAGCCACTTGGTCCCGTCGGGGACGAATTCGCTCTTCGGCACGTCGTCGCCCTCGATCCCGTTGTCGGCGAGCACGCCGTTGATTTCCGGCCGCGCGACGGCCCCGTAGACGACGTCGCTCGCCGCCAGCACCCGCATCTGCCTGGCGATCGCTTCGGTCGCCTTCTTCGAGCCGACGTCGCCCAGCGCGGTGCTCATCCGTTCGGCGATTTCGGTCATCGCCGCGCCGCGCAGCTCGTAGGCCAGTTCGAGCGAGCGCTGGGCGCTGCTCATGTCGCCCGGCGCGTCGAGCGAGTCGATCCGCGAGACGTAGTTGTCCATCGCGCTGCGGTCGGCGTTGACCTCGGCGACGAACTCGGTCACCGAGAGCTTGCCGGGGTCGGCGAGCTTGCCGAAGAACCGCTTGCTCGTCTGCTGGGTCTCTTCGACGATCTGGGTCACGTTGCCGGCGTAGTCGCTCAGCGCCCGGTGCTTGCGCGCGTTGAGGCAGCCGCGCACGCCGAGCACGATCAGGATCAGGATCAGCAGGCCGGCGCCGAGCGCCAGGCCGCGCCTGATCAGGATCTGCTGCCGTTCGGGACGGCGTGGCGGGCGCGGTCGGCGCCCCGTCTGGGGAACGGAACCCTCCAAGTAGCGGGCAGTATGTCGCAGGAGGAAGCGGAATCGCGGCGAACTCGGAGGAGTCTTGGTCGGTTCCCTGGTTCTCAACCGCTTCCTGATCGAGCGCCGCATCGGCAGCGGCGGCTTCGGCACGGTCTACGAGGCCTGGGACGGAAGGCTCGAGCGCACGGTCGCGGTCAAGGCGATCGAGTCGCGCGAGGAGGCCGGAAGCCGCGTCCTGCGCGAGGCCCAGGCGGCGGCGCGGCTCAACCACCCGGGCATCGTCACGCTGTACGAGATGGGCGAGGAGGACGGCGCCGCGCTGCTCGTCACCGAGCTGGTCGACGGCTCGACCCTCGCCCGCCTCGCGGCCGAGGAGACGCTCAGCGACCGCGAGATCGGCGAGATCGGCGCCGACCTGTGCGAGGCGCTCGACCACGCCCACTCGCGCGGCGTAGTGCACCGCGACATCAAGCCGCAGAACGTCGTCGTCGCCCCCGACGGCGAGTTCCGCGCCAAGCTGATGGACTTCGGCGTCGCCCGGCTCGCCGGCTCCGCCTCGCTGACCGCCCCCGGCGACGTCGTCGGCACCCTCGCCTACATGGCGCCCGAGCAGGCCGAGGGCCGCGCCGCCGGGCCCGAGGCCGACGTCTACTCGCTCGCCCTGACCCTGTACGAGTGCTGGAGCGGCGAGAACCCGAACCGGCGCGCGACCCCCGCGGCCACGGCGCGCGCGATCGGCGACCGCGCGCGGCCGCTGCGCCGCCTGCGCCCGGACCTGCCGCGCGAGCTCGCCGCGACGATCGACGCCGCGCTCAGCCGCCGTCCCGCCCACCGGCCCGCGCTCGAGCAGCTCGGCGCGGCGATCGAGGACTCACTCGAGCTGCTCGCCGACGACCCACCCCGCTCCCGCGCGCCGCTCGGCCTGCGCGCCGGCGCCCTCGCGGCCGCCGCGATGCTCGGCGCCTGGCTGGCCCTGGGACACGGTGTCCTGCTCCCCTAGGATTTTCCGATCGGCGTCCTGCGCAACCTCGAGAGTCGGATCGAAGGCCTGGTCGAGGGCGTGTTCAGCCGCGCCTTCAGCTCCGAGGTGCAGCCGGTCGAACTGGCGCGCAAGCTGGCCAAGGAGATGGACGCCCACAAGACCGCCGGCGTCGCCCGCGTCTACGTCCCCAACGAGTACACGGTCTTCCTCTCCGGCAAGGACCGCGGCCGGTTGGAGGGCTACGAGCGCTCGCTCGAGCAGGAGCTCTCCGGCTACCTGCTCGAGCACGCGCGCCGGCGCGGCTACGACCTGCTGACCCGGCCGACCGTCGCCTTCGAGACCGACGAGCGGCTGCGGCTGGGCGAGTTCGGCATCCAGCCGCGCATGGTCAAGCCGCCGGCGCACGAGGGCGAGGCGCCGCGCCAGGGCGAGGAGGGCCACACGATGGTCTACTCGGCCGTGCGCGAGTCGCCCGAGGCGCCCGAGCAGCGCCCCTCGCACCGCGCCGAAGTGACCAGCCGGGCGATCGTCACGGTCGACGACCGGCGCTACGTGCTCGACGGCGAGCGCTCGACGATCGGCCGCTCGCGCGACGCCGACTGCGTCCTGCGCGACCCCAACGTCTCCCGTCACCACGCCGAGCTGCGCCGCTCGCCGCGCGGCGAGTGGACGATCGCCGACCTCGGCTCGACCAACGGGGTCAAGGTCAACGGGCGCCGCGTCGGCTCGACCCGGCTGAGGTCCGGCGACCAGGTCACCCTGGGCACGACGACCTTCCGCTTCGACGTAGAGAACTAGCGCCCCAGCTGGCTCTAGTCTGCTGACCGCGTGGATTACGAACCCATATCTGTGGCCCTCAAGTTCGGCTTCCTCGCCGTCCTCTACCTGTTCCTGCTCTGGATCGCGCGCAGCGCGCTGAAGGACCTGCGGCGCACCGTCTCCCCGGCGCCCGACGCGACCGGCTTCCACCCGGTCCCGGCCTACGAGGGCGCGGCGCCGGGCGGCGGCGACGCCTGGCTGGTGGCGCTGCGCGGCGGCGGCCTGCGCGAGGGCGAGCGCTTCGACCTCTTCGGCGGCCTCTCGATCGGCCGCTCGCAGGAGGCCGACCTGCGGATCGAGGACCGCTACGCCTCCGGCCTGCACGCGAGGATCTTCTCGCGCGAGGGGCGCGCCTACGTCGAGGACATGAGCTCCACCAACGGCACCCTGCTCAACGACGCCGAGCTGCGCGGCGAGGCGGAGCTGATCGACGGCGACACGATCCGCATCGGCGACACCGAGTTCAGGTTCGAGGCGGGGGCCTAGCTTGCTGCGGATCGACGACCAGGCGTTCCGCACCGACACCGGTCGGCAGCGCAGCGAGAACGAGGACTCGCTGTTCGTGCGCGCGCCGATCTTCGTCGTCGCCGACGGGATGGGCGGCGCCCAGGCCGGCGAGGTCGCCTCGAAGGCCGCCGCCGAGGCCTTCGACCGCGACCTGCCCGAGGCGCCGCCGGAGGGCTTCCTGCGGGACACGATCGAGGGGGCGAACCGGCGGATCCACGAGCTCGCCCGCGCCGACCCCTCGCGCGCCGGGATGGGGACGACGATCACCGCGGCGATCGTCGACGCGCGGGCCGAAGAGGTCGGCGTCGGCCACGTCGGCGACAGCCGCGCCTACCGGCTGCGACGCGGAAAGCTCGAGCGGCTGACCCGCGACCACTCGCTGGTCGAGGAGATGCGGCGCAAGGGCCAGATCACCGACGCCCAGGCCGAGGACCACCCGCAGCGCTCGATCATCACCCGCGCGCTCGGCCCCGAGCCCGAGGTCGAGGTCGACCTGCAGACCGTGCCCGCCTCGCCCGGCGACGTCTTCCTGCTCTGCTCGGACGGCCTGACGACGATGGTCAGCGAGCAGCGGATCGCCGCCGTGCTCGGCGAGGCCGGCTCGATGCGCGAGGCGGTGCGCACGCTGGTCGACGAGGCGAACGCCGCCGGCGGCCGCGACAACATCACCGCGCTCGCCTTCCGCCTCGCCGACGCGTCGGCGCCGCTGGGCGAGCGGCCCGAGGACGCGACCCTGGTCGGCGCCGCGGCCGAGGAGGCGGGGCTGACGGCGACCGAGGTGCGCCGCCGGGCCGCCGCCGAGGCGGCGCGCGAGCGCCGCGAGCGGCTCGACGCGAAGCACGGCCGGCGCGGTCTGCGCACGGCGGCCAAGGTCATCGCCGTCGCCGCGATCCTCGCCGCGCTCGCCTTCGGCGCCTGGTACGGCAACCGCCAGGCCTGGTTCCTCGGCACCGACGAAAGCGGTCGCGTCGCCCTCTACCGCGGCCTGCCCTACGAGCTGCCCTTCGGCGTCGAGCTCTACGAAGAGCGCTACGCCAGCCCGGTGCAGACGGAGGCGCTCAACCGCAAGCGGCGCGAAGCGGTCGCCGGCCACGACGTGCGCTCCGAGGCGGACGCGGTCTCCCTGGTCGAAGACATCGAACGCAGCCAGGGCGTGCCTTGAGGGCGCTGAGGGCGCCCGCCCGCAACCGCGAGCTGCTGGCGCTGATCCCGGTCGCGCTGCTGCTCAGCGCCGGCTTCGCCGCGGTCTTCGCCCAGGAGAACGCCAGGCTCGGCAACCTCAGCCTCGTCTACGGCGCCTACTTCCTCGCCGTCTGCCTGGCGACCCACGTCTACCTGCGGCTGCGCCTGCCCGACGCCGATCCCTACCTCTTCCCGCTTGTCGCCCTGCTGACCGCGTTCGGGCTGGTGATGGTCTACCGGATCGACGAGAGCCTCGCCCGCGACCAGGCCAACTGGTTCGTCCTCGGGCTCGTCCTCTTCGCGCTGACGATCCACTTCCTGCGCGAATACGACGTGCTTGAGCGCTACCGCTACACGATCGCCGGCGCCGGCCTGCTGCTCTTGCTGGCGCCGCGGCTGCCGGGGATCGGCCAGCAGGTCAACGGCGCCTACCTCGGGGTGAAGCTCGGCCCGCTCGCCTTCCAGCCGGCCGAGTTCTCGAAGATATGCCTCGTCGTCTTCCTCGCCAGCTACCTGCGCGAGCACCGCGAGGTGCTGATCGTCGGCGCGCGGCGGGTGCTCGGCGTCACCCTGCCGCCGCTCAAGCACCTCGGGCCTCTGCTCGTCGTCTGGGGGGCCTCGATGCTGATGCTCGTCTTCATCCGCGACCTCGGCAGCTCGCTGATGTTCTTCGCCGCCTTCCTGGCGCTGCTCTACGTGGCGACCGGGCGCTTCTCCTTCGTCGTCATCGGCATGGCCCTGTTCCTGCTCGGGGCCTGGTTCTTCGCCTCGACCGTCCCGCACGTCCACGACCGGGTCGAGATCTGGCTCAACCCCTACGCCGAACCGGAAGGCAACGGGTACCAGATCCTGCAGTCGATCTTCGCCCAGGCCGACGGCGGCCTCTTCGGCAAGGGGTTCGGGCAGGCGCTGATCACGATCCCCGGCACCCACGCGGCGCTGCTGCCGGCGGCGCAGACCGACACGATCTACTCGCTGATCGTCAACGAGCTCGGCCTCTTCGGCGCCTGCGCGGTGATCCTGATCTACCTGTTGATCGCGGCCCGCGGCTTCAAGATCGCGCTGCTCGCCGACGACGGCTTCTCGAAGCTGCTCGCCACCGGCCTCACCGCGGTCTTCGCGATCCAGGCCTTCGTGATCGTCGGCGGCGTCACCAGGGTGATCCCGCTGACCGGGGTCACCCTGCCGTTCATCAGCTACGGCGGCAGCTCGATCGTCGCCAACTTCGTGCTCCTGGCGTTGCTGCTGCTGATCTCCGACCGGGCGCGGCGTGAGGCGGCGGCGTGAACCGGCAGATCGTCAGGCTCTTCGCCTTCGTCGTCGCGCTCTTCGCGGTGCTGATCGGCTTCACGTCCTACTGGGCGGTCTTCGACGCCAAGTCGTTGAAGGGCAAGGAAGCGAACGCGCGACCGCTGCTCGAGCAGCAGCAGATCAAGCGCGGGCGGATCCTCGCCGCCGACGGCACCGTGCTCGCCAAGTCGGTCGCCAAGGGACACGGCGCCGGCCTGCGCTACGTGCGTCGCTACCCGCAGGGCTCGCTCTACGGCCATCCGATCGGCTACAGCTTCGTCCGCCAGAGCGACAGCGAGTTCGAGAAATTCCACAACGACGAGCTGGTCGGCGAAGAATCGGAATTCGGCTCGATCCTCGAGCAGCTCGCGGGGCACAACCAGGAAGGCGACGACATCGTCACCAACCTCGACCCGGCCGCTCAGCAGGCGGCAATGTCCTCGCTGCAGGAACAGGGCTTCGGCGCGGTGGTCGCGATCGACCCCTCGAGCGGCCGCGTGAAGGCGCTCGCCTCGAACCCGCCCTACGACCCCAACCGCATCCCCTACGAACTCGAAAAGCTCAACGCCAACGAGCTCGAAACTCCGCTGCTCGACCGCGCGACGCAGGGGCTCTGGCCGCCGGGCTCGACCTTCAAGGTGGTGACCGCGGCGGCCGGGCTCGACTCGGGCCTGATCACGCCGGAAACCGCGTTCGCCGCTCCCTCACCGCTGCAGGTCGAAACGCGGCCGCTGGAAAACGACTTCAACGAGAGCTTCCCGCCGATCTCGCTCGACACGGCGCTGACCAACTCGGTCAACACCTGGTTCGCGCAGTTGGGCCAGAAACTGGGCGAGGGGACGCTGTTCGAATACATGGACCGCTTCGGCTTCAACTCGACCCCGGCGATCGACCTGCCGAGCGGACAGGTCTACAAGAGCGGCGTCTACGAAGGGAACGAGCTGCTCGGCCCCGGCGACCCGGTCGACATCGCGCGCGTCGCGATGGGCCAGGAGCGGCTCGAGGTGACCCCGTTGCAGATGGCCGAGGTCGCCGCCGCCGTGGCGAACCGCGGCAGGCTGATGAAGCCGCAGATCTGGAGCCGCGTGATCGACCCCGACGGGCGCGTCGTCAAGCGCCTCGACCCCTCCGAGTACAGCCAACCGATCGGCGCGCGGACGGCGGAAGAGCTGACGACTGCGATGGAAGGCGTGGTCAGCGAAGGCACCGGCACCAACGCGGCGATCCCCGGGGTCGCCGTGGCGGGCAAGACGGGCACGGCGGAAACGCCGGGCAACGAATCGTGCGGCGGCGGCGAAGCGGAGAACCAGGCCTGGTTCATCGGCTTCGCCCCGGCGCAGGACCCGCAGGTCGCGATCGCGGCGACGGTCGAGTGCACCGAACGGTTCGGCAACGACGCGGCGGCGCCGATCTTCCGCGCCGTGGCGGAACAGATCCTCAAAGACGAAGGGAGCTGAGCGTGTCGGCTGAAGTCGGCGAAGGGAGCGTCATCGACGGGAGGTACCGGCTGCTGCGCCGGATCGGCTCGGGCGGCATGGCCGACGTCTGGGAGGCCGAAGACCCGGATCTGCAGCGCCGCGTGGCGCTCAAGGTCCTGCACCGGCGGTTCGCCCAGGACCGCGAGTTCGTCGAGCGCTTCGAACGCGAGGCCGAGGCGGCGGCCGGGCTCTCGCACCCCAACGTCGTCGCCGTCTTCGACCGCGGCTCGGTCGAGGGCACCCACTACATCGCGATGCAGCTGCTCGAGGGTCGCACGCTGAAGGAGCTGATCGACCAGGGGCTGACGCCGGAGCAGTCGGTCAGCCTGATCCGCCAGGTGCTCGAGGGGGCCGGCTACGCCCACCGGCACGGCGTCGTGCACCGCGACCTGAAGCCGCAGAACGTGATCGTCGACGAGGAGGGCAAGGCGACGGTGACCGACTTCGGCATCGCCCGCGCCGGCGCCTCGGAGATCACCCAGGCGGGCTCGGTGATGGGGACCCCGCACTACCTCTCGCCCGAGCAGGCGCAGGGCCAGGCGGTGACCGCCGTCTCCGACCTCTACTCGATCGGCGTGATGCTCTACGAGGCGCTCGCCGGACGGGTGCCGTTCGAGGCCGAGTCGGCGGTGGCGGTCGCGATGAAACAGGTTTCGCACGCGCCGCAGCGCCCGAGCTCGATCAATCCGGCGGTGACGCCGGCGCTCGACGCGGTCGTCATGCGGGCGCTGGAAAAGGAGCCGGGGCAGCGCTTCCAGAGCGCCGAGGCGTTCATCGCGGCGCTCGACGCCGCGGCGCGCGAGCCCGGCGGGAGTGGGGGCACGGCGGCCTTCGCGCCGCTGCCGCCGGCCGCGGTCGCCCCCGGCGAGGCGATCGCCGGCGAGCCCGGGGAGGAGGAGCGCCGCCGGCGCCGCCTCTGGTGGGCGCTGGCGGCGGCCGCGGTGCTGGTCGGCGCGCTGGTCGGCTGGGGCCTCTCGCGCGACACGACGACCGAAGTGCCGAGCGTGACCGGCGAAATGCGCAGCGCCGCCACCGAACGGCTCGAACGCAACGGCTTCTCCGTCGCCAAGCCGGTCTACGTGCGCCGTGAAGTCGCCGCGAACACGGTGCTCGAGCAGGACCCGCCGGCGGGCGACGCCTCGCTCGACTGCGCCCTGCTCAGCTGGTTCTGCTCGAAGCCGCGGGTGACGCTGACGGTCAGCGCCGGCCCCGGCAGCGCCGCCGTGCCCGGGGGGCTCTCCGGCGTGCCGGCCGAAGAGGCCGTGGAACGAGTCGAAGAAGCGGGCTTCGAGGCGAAGATCGAACGGGTCAGCTCCGAAGCGGTGGACGAAGGGGCGGTGATCCGCACCGAACCGTCGGGCGGCAGCACGGCGACGCGCGGCTCGACCGTTCTGCTCGTCGTCTCCAAGGGCCGCAAGCAGGCCAAGGTGCCGGTCCTGGTCGGCACGCAGCGCTCGGTCGCCGTGCAGCAGATCCGCGGGCGCGGCTTCAGCCCGAGCGTCGAAGAAGTCGAAAGCGGCAAGCCGGCGGGCGAGGTGATCCGCCAGTCGCCGAGCGCCGGCACGAAGCTGCCCTCGGGCTCGACCGTCGCGATCGTCGTCTCGGCGGGGGTCGAAGAAGCGACGGTGCCGAACGTGATCGGCGCCGAACGGCGCGAAGCGGTGGAAACCCTGCGCGAAGCGGGGCTCGAACCGGACGTGCGCGAAGAAGCGACCGCGGTCACGCAGCAGATCGGCCGCGTGCTCGACCAGTTCCCGCCCCCCGGCTCGGGAGTCGAAGCGGGGTCGCAGGTGACGATCACGGTCGGCAAGCGGGCGGAAGGGGAAGCGGAAGCCGAATGAGGGTCGCGGTGCTCAGCGGCGGTCGCTCCTCCGAGCACGACGTCTCGCTGCGCTCCGGCGAGGCGGTGGCGCGGGGCCTGGAGGAGGCGGGCCACGAGGCACTGCGGGTGACGATCGCCCGCGACGGCGGCTGGGCGCGCGACGGCGAGCCGGTCGGGCTGACGCCGGCCGGGGGCCTGCTCGGCGCCGACGCGGCGTTCCCGGCGCTGCACGGCCCCTTCGGCGAGGACGGCAGCGTGCAGGGCCTGCTCGAGTGGCTCGACGTCCCCTACGTCGGCTCCGACGTGCTCGCCTCGGCGGTCTGCATGGACAAGCTGACGCTGAAGCGCCTGTTCGCGGAGGGCGGCCTGCCGCAGGTCGACTTCGCCGCCGCGGGCGAGCCGGGCTGGCGCGAGCGCTGCGAGGGCTTCGGCCTGCCGCTCTGGGTCAAGCCCTCGCGGCTCGGCTCGAGCGTCGGCATCAGCAGGGTCGAGAGCCTCGGCGCCGAGCTCGACCGGGCGGTCGAGCTGGCGCTGCGCCACGACCCGCGGGTGATCGTCGAGGCCTCGGCGCGCGGCCGCGAGGTCGAGTGCTCGCTGCTCGGCAACGAGGACGTGCGGGCGTCGCGGCCGGGCGAGGTCGTCGCCCACGGGGACTGGTACGACTACGAGACCAAGTACAGCGACGGCGGCATGGAGCTGATCGTCCCCGCCCCGCTCGACCCCGAGCAGCTCGCGCGCCTGCGCGAGCTGGCGATCGAGTCCTTCCGCCTCGCCGGCTGCGCCGGCCTCGCCCGCTGCGACTTCTTCGTCGAGCCCGACGGCCGCATCCTCGTCAACGAGCTCAACACGATGCCCGGCTTCACCGAGACCAGCGTCTACGCCAAGCTCTGGCAGGCCACCGACCTCCCCTACCCGGCCCTCTGCGACCGCCTGGTCCAACTGGCGATCGAGCGTCACGCCAAGGCGCGGTCGTACGAGTTCTGAAAGAACGGGATCCGGCGCTGCCGGACGGGCCGCCTATATTCGGCGCTCGATCCAGAGCCATTCGGCTTCGTCGGGGTTCTCGTCGCGGGGCCTGAGGTAGATGCGGAGCTCAGGCAGACCTCGTTCCGTGACCACGACCCAAAGGCTCCTGCCGGGTATCCGCTCGGCGGCCTCTTCCGGGTCGCGGAGCAACGCCCAAACGACCGCCTCTACGCGGTCATCGATTTCCTCGTCTGTCAGTCCTGTTTCAGCCTTCAGTTCGGCCTTGGACTGCTCGTAGGACTCGGACTCGATGAATCCGTTGCAGCGAAGGCTAGTTCCAGCCATGCGAGGAAGCTAGTTCCTCGCCCCGACGTATATCGATCTCTGAAGCCTTGCCAGCTCCCAGAAACACGGTTCGAAAAGGAATGGGCTCCTTCCAGTCCGTCAATCGCCAGCCCAGCTCAAGGTGAGACTGCGCGCTGAGGAATGAAGCACTCTCGTATCCGAGGTTGTGAAGAGCCCGCTCTATGACGGCCAACTCGTCCTCGCTGAAGTCCCCCATATCAGGGTCTCGCGTAGCTGAAACCTGGCTCAGCTGCTTACCGAAGTAGTCGACCGTTTCGACACGGATATCCCCGCCGGCCTCGAGATCGCGCTGCGCAAGCAGCAGTTGCCTAGGTAAATGGCCGTGCTCCCATTTCTCGTAGGTCGCCCCGGTTATCGAGTGCCCAAGGCGCTCATAGGCGCCGAAGTCGCTTGCCATCAGCAGCTTGGCCAGCTTGACGCGGCCGAGCGCAGCCTCCGGCCCCAGTCGCTTCGCGATGTAGACGATCAACTCCTTGAACTTCTTTTCGTTGAAATCGTCCATTTGCTGCACCGTCCTAGCGTAGTAAAGTCGCCTGTCCATCTCTTGGATTCAATTTGAATTCAAACTCCACCATAGAAGTCCTTTCGGATGCCGACGACCACCCGACTCCACCCTCTTGCAGAACGGGCGCTCAAGGAGTTGAAGCAGTGTTTGGAAGCCGAAGAGGGCCATAAGGCGACCCAAGAGGAAATCGTTTCGGCTCTCATATTCGGAACGAGTCCGGCGCAGGCAGCGGGAATGCTGATTGCATTCACGCGAGTGGCAGCAAGGCAAAGTGACGAGGAAGCAGGGGTCGGGTGACATCGACCCTCGGGCGCCGAGGCTCTGATCTGTTGAGTCGAACATATGTTCGAGCATAGGACCCGGGGTGGACATGGTTGAATGACCGGGATGCCGCGTGCGCTCGAGGCTGACTACCTGGTGGTCGGAGCGGGCGCGTCGGGCATGGCCTTCGCCGACGCGCTGATCCAGCACGCCGATGTGCGGGTCGCCCTGGTCGACCGCCGGCACGGGCCGGGCGGCCACTGGCTCGACGCCTACCCGTTCGTGCGGCTGCACCAGGCGTCCTCGTTCTACGGCGTCGCCTCGGCCGTGCTCGGGTCCGGGTCGATCCAGAGCGAAGGGCCGGAGGCCGGCCTGCACGAGCGGGCGAGCGCCGCGGAGGTCTGCGCCTACTACCAGCGGGTGCTGAGCGAGCGGCTGCTGCCCTCGGGCCGGGTGGAGTTCCACCCGAGCTGCGAGTACCTCGGCGACGGCTCGTTCGTCTCCCGCCTGAGCGGGGAGCGCTACGAGGCGGGCCCTGACTGCAGGGTCGTCGACGCCCGCTACCTCGCGCCGGAGATCCCCGCGACGACCGCGCCGCCGTTCGGCGTCGCCGAGGGGGTGCGGGCGCTCGCTGTCAACGAGCTGCCGGGGTTGGAGACGGCGCCGGGCGAGTTCGTCGTCGTGGGGTCGGGGAAGACGGCGACCGACGCCTGCGTCTGGCTGCTCGAAGGCGGCGTCGACCCGGATGCGATCTGCTGGGTCCGCCCGCGCGACCCCTGGATGCTCGACCGCGCTGTCGTCCAGCCCGACCCCGCCGTGTTCATCGGCATGGCCGCCGACACGATGGAGGCGGCGCGCGAGGCCTCCTCCCCGGACGACCTCTTCCTGCGCATGGAGGCGGCCGGGGTGATGCTCCGCATCGACCCCTCGGTGACTCCGACGATGGCGAAGACCCCGACCCTCGGCCGCTGGGAGCTCGACCTCCTGCGCAGCGTCGAACGGGTCGTGCGGCGCGGACACGTCCGCGGGGTGGAGCCCGGGCGGATCGAGCTCGAGGAGGGCGACGTCGCGATCGACCGGGACGCGGCGATCGTCCACTGCGCCGCGCCCGGGCTCCAGTACCCGCCGCTGGTCCCGATCTGGGGCGAGGAGGCGATCACGATCCAGCCGGTCCGGGCGGGCTTCCCGTGCCTGGCGGCGGCGCTGATCGGTTATGTGGAGGCGACCCGCGAGGCCGACGCCGAGAAGAACCGCGTCTGCCCCCCGTCGCCGCTCTCGGACACGCCGGCCGACTGGGCGCTGATGCAGGCCCTGGGCGGCCGCGCGTCGCTCGCCTTCGGCGCCGAGCCCGACATCAAGGAGTGGATCGACCGCGTGGCGCTGAACCCGGCGCGCATCCCTCCGGACCGCGCCGCCGACCCCGCTCTGTCAGCCGCCGCGGACCGCTTCCGCGCCGCCGCCGGCCCCGGGCTCGCGGCGATGGAGCGTCTGGCGGTCGAGCGCCACTCCTGAGGCCGCACGAGCTTCAAGCCCGCGCCAGCAACCCTTCCACCGCCAGCCCCCGGTCATAGCGCTCGCCCCGCCCGAGCGAGTGAAGCGCCCCGGGCGCCGGCTCGATCCCCGCCTCCCGGTTGCGCTCCCGCAGCCCCGCGGCGCTGCCGCGGGCGGGGGAGGGGACCGAGGGGACGATTCGCCCGTCGGGGCGGCGGAAGACGAGCGAGCCGTCGGGCCCTCGCGCCACCGCGAAGCCGCCCTCGTGCACCAAGCGGTGGTGGCGACCGCAGAGCAGCACCAGGTTGGCGAGCTTGGTCTCCCCGCCGTGCGCCCAGTGCACGATGTGGTGGGCATCGACCCAGCTCGCGTTCTCACAGCCCGGGAAGCGACAGCGCCCTTCGTCTCTGTACTCGAGCGCCCGGCGCATCGCCGATGGCACGGCCCTGCTTTTGCGCCCGACGTCGAGCTCCCCCTTCGGCCCGTGCAGGACTGAGAGAAGCGAGGCCTCGCAGGCGATCCGCCTTGCGGACTCCGCGCAGATCGCCGGGCCGTCCTCCAGATGGCATCCCGGCTCCTCGGGGCCGCCTGCGAGCGCCCCTGCCTCGGCGTGGACCACCACCTGGTGGCGCTCTGGGGCCGGACGGGGCGCAGAGGCGCCGGAGAGCGAGCGCTCGGCGAGCTCGGCCAGGGCGTCGGCCCTGCTCACCCTGGGGTGCTCGCGCAGCTCTGAGGGCGGTTCCGGTTCTGCGGAACCGCCTTGGGAGCACACCTCGTGGGCGACTTCGCGCTCGGAGATCGCCTGCTTTGCGACCTCGATCGCCTTCACGAACAGGGCGCCGTCTTCGGGGGAGAGCCTGCCGCGGAGCAGCAGGCTGCCGTCCTCGTCCCATTCGGTGGTGAGGAAGCGCTCGGCGTGGGCGGCCTCGGCGTCCTGTACGGAGACCGCCCGCCTGTATCCGCGCACCAGGCGCTCCAGCTGGGACGCCCTCGCCCAGCGGGCCATCTCCAGGAGCTCTGACTCGATCTCAGGCGTGGCGATCCTGGTGATCGCCCGCACCTTGGAGTAGCTGAGCTCGCCGCGGGCAAAGCAGGCCTTCACATCCGCCAGCCCCTCCAGCGCCCTCGCCACCCGCACGTGTTCGCGCGCCGAGCGCGGGTCGATCCCGCAGCGCCAGGCGATCCAGGCCCCGCAGGAGTGAAAGCCCCAGGCCGTATGCGCCTCGCGGCGCTCGAACTCCGCCACCAGCTCCAGCCAACGGCACATCGCCGCCGCGATGTGCGCCGCCAGCTCGCCGATCTCGCGCTCCAGCCACTCGGTCGGGGCCCCGGCCAGGCCCCCGTGCGCGACCTCGGACGCCTCGAGCGTCCCCTCTGCCGCCTTTGTCCCCGTCTCTACGAACATACGTTCGATAGTACGGCTGTCGTCGGACACACCGACCGACCCGAAAACCCGCAAATTGCGGACGGTGCAAGGCGGTTCCGCGGGGCCGGAGCGGGCTTCGTTGCCAAGCGCGAGTCTCGTTGCCTCTGGGCAAACAATCTTGGAGGGTTTCTCCTGGAGCGCCCCTGACATGCGTAGCCATAGGCACATAACGGACATACATCTACGCTACGCTGGTCAGCGTGAGGACTGTTCCGGAACTGGCTGCCGACCTGAATGCCGACGAGCGCACGCTGCGTCGCGCCGTCGCGCAGGGAACGATCCGTTGCCGTCGTCCGGGCCCGCGGAGGATCAAGCTCCCGCCTGGAGAGGCCGAGTACCTCCGGGAATATTGGGAACTTCTCTCCGGGCTCAGGCGCGCCCTGCGGACCGAGCGCGAGGTGCGGCTAGCGGTCCTCTACGGGTCGATCTCGCGCGGCGACGCCGACGCCGGCTCGGACCTCGACCTGCTTGTCGCTCTTTCCGGCGACGAAGATCCTCTGGCGACCGTGCGGCTCTCCCGCCGCTTGGCCGGCGTGGCCGCTCGTGAGGTGGACGTCGCACGCCTCGAGCGGATCGAGGCGACCGCCCCGCTCCTCCTGGAACGCGTGCTCGACGAGGGGCGAGTGATCGTCGACCGCGACGGCCTCTGGGCGGACCTCCAGCGCCGCCGCCGCGCCATCCGCGCCCGCGCGGACCGCTCCTATCGCCGCCAGATGAGCGAAGCGGCGGCGGCGATCGCGGAGTTGACCGGATGACCCGCGAGCTCAAGACGGTGACGGCGCCCTGACCGAGGAAAAGACCGAGCTACTGAACCGCTGCTATGTCTTGGAGGGCCGCCTTGAGCATGCCTCGCCCGATGTCTCCCCCGAGGAGGTCCGCGAAGCCGTGGAACGACTCCGGGCCGGGCTGCCCGATCTGATCACCAACGTGATCAGATGGTTCGGGTCATACGGTGTTTCCTTCGACGATGCCGGCCCCGCAGGTCTGTAACTCGCCCGCCGACCCATGATCCGAGGCGCTTCTCCTTTCACGCGGAGGCGGGAGTCAGGGGGAAGCCAGACGAACAGTCGCTCCTTCCTTCAGCGGTGCAAATCCCGATGCGGCGCGGAGATCCCTTTCAACCGTTCTTTCCCCACTTGGACTGGCGACTCTCAGCACTCCGCTGCGGTTGCGCCCGAGACTCGTTCGTTAACTGCGCGCCCTGGCTAGGTTGGCAATTGCTGCTTGACGGTCTACAGACTCATTAAGTAGTATGCGCATTCATTTGTAGGTCTACAGCTAAAACCATCCGGTACCCAAACGAGGGCCGTAAGACCGTTTGGTGAGAGAAAGGCGGGAGCAAGCAATGGTGAGCAGGATAAGTGGACTGCCGAGCTGCAAGTTGATCTTCGGGATGGTGCTACTGCTCACGCTGGCCTCAACGCCGGTCTCAGTCCTTGCGGCCAGCGCCAGCAACCAGGTGCAAAGCTGTGCCCAGCGGGAGCTGATCAGGCCGTACGTCAAAACCGCAAGACTTATCAATCCAGGTAAGAACACCCAGTCTGACATTCGCGAGATTCATTATCCGGCAACGCCGGATGAGTGCCGCGGCGTAGTGCAGAGAAACTTCCAGTACGAGGTTGTACTTACTAAGTGGATACGCGAACATGGCAAGCTACACCGCGTGACAGCCAAGATGGAACGCTGGTATGGCACCCGCTTTACCCAGGAGGAGGCCGGTGGCACGCAGGTAGTCGGCGCTTCAGCCGGCCCTGTTGATCGCTACCAATGCTCCGCTGGCAAAGCCAGAACCAAGCTGCTGCTGCGGAACAGAGGCACCATCACAGACGTTGCTTCCCACCGGATAATTCGGCGCAAGATATGGGAGACGCCATTCCAGATCGTCGGCCGGGTCGGTAAACACCGCCACGTCGGCAAGCGCGGCTGCTGAATCGACACTTTGGCCTCAGATCAGAAACCGGGCCAAGATCCACCTCGACCCCAACAGCTCCTGTTCGGAGCCCTTCCATGAGGACGACAGCCCAGAGGCAAGGAGAGGCTGTTCAGTGAGCTGGCGTGAATCGTCAGCGGCCGGGGTGCTGCTGTTTCGCGGGACCAGCCATAGCCTGTGGGGTCAGTTGGGCGAGCTCAGATCAGCGTTATCGCCAGGTCCCGAAGGGAAACGGCCTACGTCTCCCGAAAAGAGAAGTCGTGAGCGGAGGACAGGATTCACCGGAGCTGACCTCGACTGATCACTTCCTGGTGATTGAGGAGCGTCGAAGGGCTGCGGAGGGTGTGCTCTGGCAACTGCCGGGCATAAGCCTGGTCGCGCAAGCGTTCCTGTTGACTGCGGGTCTCAGTGCCGATGCCGAGTCGCGCTCGCAAATCGTTGTCGGGATACTGGGGATTGCTGCCGTATTGGGCACGGGTGTGGTTGTTGTCTACCAAGTTTTGCGTGCGACCACCTTCGAGCGTTGGCTGAGCCAGGCGGGGAGTCGGCCTCTCGGGCCAGACACACTTGAAACCGAGCTGGAGGGACACTCCAGGAAGATCTCGGTCAAATGCGCGTTCAAGGCATTCTGCGGGGTCTGCGGGGGTGCTCTGTTTGCGTTCCTGGCAGCCGACGTGTATGTGCTCAGCCAAGGAGTCGCAGGGCTGTAGACCAACACGCGTAGTCTCCTGCTTTGCGCGACACGCAAGAGCGCGTGCCGGGCGTAATCGTCAGGCGCTCTGTGGTAGCTCGCCCCAGCGCTGAACCAGAAGGTCGGAGTGAGGGTCGGGGTGCTCGTCGGTAAGGCCGACACGGTCGCACAGCGCCAGGCTGCGCCGGTTGCGGCGATCGACTCGGACGAAGGTGCGTGGGTGTCGACCCAAGGCGATCATCTGCTTGAAGATCGTAAGGAGCATCAACTCTCCCAGCGAGACCTCCCGTCCCTCGGGCAACCGCACGAGTGTGCCGCGGGCTCGCAGGGAGACTGCCACGACCTCCGTGTAGCCGACATCGGGCTCAAGCGTCGGCTCGATGTGATGGGCGCCGATGACGAGAACGTTCCCGTCTTGGCCGGCCCCAATCAGCATCCTGCCGTCGAAGCGCGGCGGCGAGGCCAGGTAGCGTCGCGGCAGGGGACCCCGGGTCTGCGCCTCGACCGCGTCCTCCCACGGTGTCCCCGTGCTGCAGCGAAAGGCATCGAGCAGGGGTAGATCGCCTTCCGCGAGGACCCTGATCAGGACCTCGTCGGATTTCACTTACTACTTCGGACACTAAACATCCGACGCAGCTGGTAGGTTCAGCATGTGAAGTCGAGGGACGCTAGGCGCCTGCCGCAAGCCGCCCAGGAGGAGCTCCGGTTCCGCGCGGTGGCGCTGGTCGAGGA